>Ga0268252_1000234_pt1 | contig 38458 bp, 31 predicted proteins | sample AgamicMgSfrz_FD_200244 | JGI IMG/M metagenome (GOLD analysis project Ga0268252, IMG submission 200244) | Agave microbial communities from Guanajuato, Mexico - Mg.Sf.rz (v2) (version 3) | ecosystem: Host-associated > Plants > Phyllosphere > Phylloplane/Leaf | place: Guanajuato, Mexico | collected... | reverse complement strand
GGCGGCCACCTCCGCGTAAAATCTCATATTCAAAAATAAGTGATGCATCTAAATTAGGAAATCGATTAAATAAATCTTGTAGTTTATTGTAACTATCAATCCATGCTCTCTTTTGAGAAGCTATTTTAGAATCATTTGCATTGGTTTTATAAACATGATATTGCAATTGTTTAATGAATAATTTTAAATCTAATTCTTTAAATTGTTCAATAGTTCCAGCCCAGCCATAGTTCAAGATAAATGCCTCCTCGAGAAGTAGTAGAATATGTTTAAACCATTAAAATTTATATATATAGCAAACTTTTTCGAAATTCTTCTTCTTTCTATGAAACTTCGTGACTTTGTCCCAAATCTATATTAGCATTTGTGTATATAAAGTGAAAATAAGAGGAGCTACCATATGAAAATAAAAAAAGTAACATATAGCATGATGATTAGTTTACTACTACTAACATCATGTGATATATCGAATAAAGAAATTGAACAAAAAGCACAAAATTATACAAAATCAGAGTATGGTCTTTCTGTTAAACTAGATCAAGTTGAAACAATTGGAAACGGTAAGGATATACTGGGACCAGATGTACGAATAGCCCATGTACAGCAAGTAGATAAACCGTATTTACAATTTCAATTATCATTCGATGGACAAGTTTCTCCTAAAGTAGTGAATGATAATTATAAAATAAAAAAAGAAGCGAATGATTTAAAAGAAAAATTCAATACATATTATGCTGGAAAAGGGAATAATGATTTATTTATGTTTGAAAAAATGTATACAGGAGATGCTGTTTTCGATAAAAAGGCTGAAGCAGAAATAGAAAAGAAAAATTCAAAGAAATATGTTACAGCAGTTTTTAGAAGTAATATCTTTTTGGATGTAAATAATCCCGCACATATGGAAAAATTAGCGGATCTTGCAAGAAGTGTCCAAGCATTTAATAAAACAAATGAAAATAATAAGAGTAGCGTGGAAGATATAACGATTCAGCTGCCAAATGCTAAGAAGGAATTATTACAAAATATTGTAGTAGATTATGTATTAACGGCTGAAAATGCAAAAAAGACACTTGAGAAAAAAGAGGATTATATGAAAGCATTACAGCATACAAAGTAAAATGGTAGAGTTAAGTAATAATACATTACAATCAAGCGATATTATGTACAGGTAAAGTGAAAACAGTTTTTTTATATGTATGGAAAAGTTGTAGTTTCAATGAAAATGAAACTACAACTTTTTTCTTTCATTTTTATAGGGGAGAGGAACTGAGTGAAAATAAGGTTTCTAGTAGAGTTGTTGTATTAAAAATTCACTTTGAATCAGGAGGTAATTTGCTAAACTCACTATGTTGTTCATTACCTTCTAGATTCATACTTGTTTGATAAGATGAAAATCTTTTATACGTTTTTCTTTTCCATTGCCACAAGTCATTACTTTAATTAAATTCACCATAGTAATAATTGTAATCAAGTTTATTTCCTGTGTTTTTATTAAAATTATTGCTAATAAAAATACGGCTATTGCTTGTATAGATGTGGTTATTAGTAATTATGTTGTTGCGGGTATTGTAATTTAATTCGATTTGCCCACTCTCTTGATCTTTTGTATCATTTGAGAAAGCAATCTCCAAAAAAACGATTATGGTTAAAGTAGTTGTAAATAAAATTAATCTTGATGCCAATTATCTTCGTAAATTAATGGGAGTGGATAGAATCTTATCTAAATTGATGCAAGATAAGCAACTTTATAAATTAGCTTATCTAGCGAAAGAGAACCCTAGTTGGGTAAAGATGCCTAGGTTATTGAATATGTCTCAACTTGATTATTATAGGAAGAGAACTAAGGATTTATGTGAACTTACTTATAAATTAGAAATTGAAGTAGAAGTAGAAGGGTAAGGTATAGAGGGGATACCATGAAAATTTGGTATCCTTTTTGTTTAATAATTTTAATCCTATAATATAAATTTATGGATATTGTGTTTTTATGACTTTATTGTTAATATTTTACTTGAATATCAATATAGGAGGGATAATTATGAAAAAAGTATATTTTTTTGCAGTAATTTTTGTTGTAATTACAGTGTTATTGAATATCTTTATGCAACCAATAGTGGATAGTATAGGGATTGCTACTATGTATATCGCAATATTAATTTTTTATGCATTATATGCTCTAAGCTTTATTATAATTGCTGATACTGCAAAATGGATTACTAAAGGAGGAATAGGAGGTATATACGGAAGAAGGAAAAAAGATGTAACAATATATCAATGGACTGGTAATACAAAAGATTTGGATGAACAATTAAAAATTTTAATTGGATGCAAGAAGGTTTCAGGAGATGTTATTGATAATATGGGGGTTATAAAGGAAAGAATTAGATACTATTTTAAGGATGATAAAAGTAAGATGAAGAGATTTAAAGCATATTTAAATGTAGTGGAAAAAGATAGTACGCCAATAGTTATTCAAACATTTATCATGGCTATATTCTCATCAGCATTTGCTAGTACCTTGGTTACAGGTAACATTAAGCACGTTATACAGTTTTTTATCCCTATATCAAAAGATGGTGTAGGAATTGAAATATCTGGTTTATTTTACTATACTACAGGTGTTATTTTTCTATTAATTCTTATTATAATTATGATTTCATTTCTTATAAGTTTTACGGATAGAACTCGAATTAGAATTATTCAAGAAGCAATTGATATATATCTAGATGAGAACGAAAAATCTTCTATTTAACTAGTAAGTCACCTGTTACGGTGACTTTTTCTGTAAATTAAATTCAAAAATATTTTTACGGAGAGAATGAAATTATGGGACAAGTAGTGAGAGAACTATACACCCTAAGTAAAAAACATAAAGTTGAAATAAAAAAGCGAAGAGTTGGTTTGTATACAACAGAAGTTCGAAGATATATGGAATATTGTGGATGTTAGTTTTTGGACTCGATGTCGCAAGGAGTGTATTTGATAGATGATGATGTGATTTCTATTATCAAGCTGAGATATACAGGCCGATTGAAATGGCTTGATGTTATGGAGCATCATAACATTGACGAGTGGACAGTACACAGGTGATATAAGGCGTTTAAGTTCAGACGGCTATATTATGTTTTCTTTGATGAATAATGAGACCACTTATAATTGAACAGTCTTCTTTATCTTAATATTTTATAGTGAAAATAAAAATGTTACAATCTGTCTATAATATCAATAGGGTATATGGAGGAATCTTAAATGAACGAATTAGCTAATCTCAAAGCGTTGAGAGATGATATGAAGTCAAAAGATGAAAACTTTGATATTTTTAAATTTCAATATAAAAAAAGAAATTATTTTGTGATAGTAGAAGTTTTTAATCAAGATAAAAAACCACAATATGCGCTTGCAAAATTAATATTTTTGCGGGCTAACAACGTAGCAGATAAGTTTGAAACATGGGCAAAGTCAAATGGATTTTATAAGAATGATACTAAAAAAACCAGAGAGTTTTTTGGTATTGAGTATGGCAATATTGGTACTATATTTCAAACTCTATACAAAGCATTAGGTGAGGTAATACCAAAAAGTTTTAACAAAGAGAGAAAAGATGAAAGAGATAACAAAATTGCATTAACAGAGCATGTTATAGCTAGTGATCCAAAAGATCCAAATAAAAAATATTGTTTTGATGTAGGGAGAACTAGAGGGAATCGAAGTCCTTATAATGATGAAAAGACTAAATTACTGAGACCAGAACTTTATAAAGTTTTAGGGAAATATAAGGAGCTCAGTTTTTCTTATTCGGCAGATAAAAGAGAAGAAAAAGATACTCCTACAATACTTGCTAATTTTACTGAAAGAAATAAAAATAGATAAAAAAGGAATGTTTCCAGTCCTTAATATAAATTGAAATGTATAATAGTTTTTATTTTACTAGGGTTTGTCAGTACTGACAGCGCTTTTTCTGATATGATCTAGTAAGAAAGGCAGATAAAACTTTACTAGAACATCAGAGAGTAAGTGAGTAAATGGCAGAAAACGAGCATATCATTGCCATTAAATATATTGAAATACATATCCGTGAAATCATAAAATAAAGCACCCTGTACTTTACAAGGTGCTTTACTCATATTTTCAACTCTACGCACAGAGGTGCAGATATAAATCAACTAACGCAAGTATGAATAAACTTAAATTTTGTACAAAGCCCATTTTACAAGGCTAAACAGCTGTAAGTTTATGTAAGTAAACTGGTAGATTACACCATACCAACGTAATGAATATGTAGATGAGCTAGCTAAAATACGTGCGCAAGGTATATGCGAGTTATGTGAATAGGATGCTCCCTTCCAAGATAAAAAAGGGAATCCATATCTAGAAGCACATCATGTGGAATGGCTATTAGAAGGCGGAAAAGATACAATTTATAACACTGTTGGAGTATGTACAATTTGTCATTGAAAGTTGCATGTTTTAAACCTGCATTAAGATATTGCAAGATTAGAGGGGAAGCTAAAGCGGTATAAACAAAAAGACGAGAAGTAGAGAGCATAAGTATTAAATAAGATGTGAAAGAAGTGACATTTCATGAAGAAGAAAGTATCGGTTGTTGGAGCTGTCATTTTTAATGAGAAAAATCAAGTACTATGTGCATTGCGTTCTCCAACAATGTCATAACCGAACTATTGGGAATTTCCGGGTGGGAAAATTAATGAGGGGGAAATGCCGCAAGAAGCATTGGTTCGTGAGATTAAAGAAGAACTAGGATGTTTGATTAACGTAGGTGAAAAAATAGAGGAAGTGGATTATGAGTATGAGAATATTATAGTTCAACTAGCTACTTATAAGGCACACATAAAGTCCGGTATACCTAAACCACTTGAGCATGCAGATCTCAAGTGGGTTCAAGATAAAAATTTATTAGAGTTAAAGTGGGCACCTGCGGATATTCCAACTGTAAAGATATTAAGCTTATTGTTTTAAAGTCTATTTGAAATTCTGCTTCAGCTTACTTATGTGTAAATAATTAAACTGAGTAGTTATCTACTGTTATTTTTATTAAATACAGAAATAAAGTTGGATTTATTAGTGTTAGAAACGCCCCTATAAATTAGTTATTTAGACAAAAATTTATTAAAGATGATAGAAGGTGAAATTTTATGGGGATTTATCGAGTGCCTGATTCTGTTTGGTTGGCCACAGCAATAATGGCTTATGAAACATTTCATAAGTCAATTAATCCAACTTCAGAAATGATATATTTTGAGCAAGGAGATATACAGAGGAAAGCTCAGGGTCTATGTAAACAGAATGTGGATAACGCAAGGATTTCACAATGGTGTACTGCAGATCATGCCAATAGTACATATAATTACCTATGTACTGGAGATAATTCAACAAGACGTTTATCATTTCATAATGAGTTCGATGGAAATAAGGAAGCCCCAGATTTAAAGCTAGATAATGTAGTAGATACTAGACTAGGTCCAAAAGTAATTAAAGAGATAATAGAGTTTATTAATAAGGAATATACTTTGTTATTTGCTAATAATACTTTTCAAACAGGTGATATTAAATGTACATCAATCTTGGATTATCTTGACGATTATGGAGAGCGGCACTATGAAAGCCCTGAAAAAGCAGATCAATATAAGAAACCTCAACTTTTAGAGATAAAGAATGCAGGTGGAGCTGCTGTTAAAGAACTAGATAAAATGGCCGAATTATGTGAGAGACAGTTTGAATTACAGAAGTATGGTTCTTCTAAATGGTTAAATGGTGGAAACAATAAAGTTAGGAAGTACCTATGGAGGCAATTGAAACTTAAGGGCCATGAGGATTGTCCTACAAGTATATCTTTATTTGCAGAGATAGTTGAAGGGAAAGCACGTTTTAAATTTTCAGTGGAACTACACGAGGCACAAAGCAAGAAAGAAGATTATATAAAGCATCATAGGATATTAGATAAGGATATATTAGATCCGTCAGACAATTTAATATATATTTTAAGTGGTAATAGTTCTGAAGATGAAATGAAAGATTTAAATTTATCAACAAAAGAAGTTAAACAGTATGTTGATAACGGGACATATAGAAAAATTCAAATTGCTCGGATTATTACTAGAGATGATATCGAAACTGAACTTCATGATGATAACGGGATCATACATGCAATGTTGACTGCCGTTAACGCCTTAATGCCTTATTATGGGCTTGTTCTCGGTAAGGATATTAATAAACGCTCTATAAAGTATCAACTAAATAGAGGTAAAGATGGTATGAGCTCAGTTGATGGGAAGGGGGAATTCAAAGTGTTAGAGGAGAACAAAAACATCATTTTATATGGTCCTCCTGGAACTGGTAAGACATACAATACTATAATTTATGCTGTAGCAATTGTTGAAGGGAAATCATTTGATGATATTAGTAGTGAAAAGTATAGTTCAGTTTTTGAAAGATATAAAGAATACAAAAATCAAGGGAAAGTTGCATTTACTACTTTTCATCAATCATATGGGTATGAAGAGTTTATTGAAGGTATAAAGCCACAATTGGCAGCTTCTGATGATGAGACAACAGAGAATTTAGAATACAAAATAGAGTCTGGCACATTTAAAGAATTTTGTGAGAGAGCAAAGCGTATTAAGGTTCAGGCTGCATTACTAGGAATTAATTCTAATCCTACTATATGGAAAGTTTCTTTAAAGGGAAGCGGTAACAATGAGGTTAAAGATGACTGTTTTAAAAAGAATAGGATAAGGATAGGGTGGGCAAATAGAGACAGAGTTTTAACAGATGAGTCCATATTCCAATCAAATAAAGAAAAGGGTATTTTAATGTACTTTCAGGATGAAATGAAAGTTGGTGATATAGTTCTGACTTTGTTAGATCAAGAACATATTGATGGAATTGGGATTATTACTGGGGATGCTGAATGGCTTGATGATGGTGATCATTATCCTAGAAGTAGGTCAGTTCAATGGATAGCAACTGGAATTAAAGAAAATATTATAAATGTAAATCAAGGGACTAAGTTAACAAGTTCAACTGTTTATAGGCTCGACAAGATTGATCAAACGGCAATTCATAAGATGATTGAGAAATACTCAATAAATAAAGATGTCGTTATAGAAGAGAATAAAAGTAACTATGTGTTTATAATTGATGAGATAAACAGAGGAAACATTTCTAAAATATTTGGTGAATTAATTACTTTAATTGAATCCACTAAACGTTTAGGAGAAAAGGAAGAAATAACAGCAAAATTGCCATACTCAGGAACTGAATTTGGTGTACCAAATAATGTTTTTATTCTTGGGACTATGAATACCGCAGATAGATCGATTGCGTTAATGGATACAGCATTAAGACGAAGATTTAAGTTTATGGAAATGATGCCTAAAGTAGAAGTACTTACGGGAATTAAAGTTGGTGGAATTGATATTGCGAGGATGTTAAAAGCGATAAATGCAAGGATTGAATTTTTATATGACAGGGAACATACTGTGGGGCATGCTTACTTTACATCACTTGCAAAAGAGCCAACATTAGAAAAATTAGCTGATATCTTCCAAAACTCAATTCTTCCATTAATGCAGGAATATTTCTATGAGGATTATAGTAAGATACAACTTATTTTTGGTGATAATGAAAAGGGTGATAATGTTAAATTTATTAAGGATGAGTTATTAAAAATAACGGAAATTTTTAAAGGTAATCCGGATGTTGACTTACCTGAAAAGAGATATATCATTCAAAAAGAGGCTTTTTATAAAGAGGAAAGCTACATTCAAATATATGAGTAGAGTGTGAAGAGCTTATGCAGAAGTTGTTGGAAGTTAGAGAGTATGATTCGATTACATGTAATATAGCTTTACAAGATAATAGTCAATATAAGTATCTGGATGAAGAATCATTTAATCAATTAGAAGATCTTATTCTTTCCTTCAGCAATGAAAAAGAAGTAGATGTTGCTAATTTTTTTAGTCTTGGTTCAAAACGGAACATAGGTAAGATAATATGCATAAAGAATTATGTTGGTATAGTTCAATTGAAAAATGGTATGCAAATACAAGTTCTTCCCAAAATTAATTTAGGTGATATTGTTGATACTAAACGTATATTTTTACGAATGATAAAGAGTATGAAGGATTTCCCCAGTAAGGTATTTAATGATGCAAATCTTAATTTAGAACAGATGAGCTTATATGAAATATTTATTAATTTATATACGCAAGAGGTTCGGAATTTAGTGAAAAAAGGTTTAAAATCTACATATTATTCCGAAGAAACAAACAGTAATTTTTACAAGGGGAAACTTGCTTTAAATGAACATATAAGAAAAAATATTGTTCATAGAGATAGATTCTATGTAAGCTTTGATGAGTTTGGACTTAATAGTGCTGAGAATAAATTGATTAAGGCTACACTTTTAAAGCTTATGAAAATATCCTCTAGTTCAGAAAATATTAGGGGAATGCGCCAGTTATTAACGAATTTTGAGTTAATTAATGCTTCGATTAATTATGATAAAGATTTCAATAAAGTAATTATCAATAGAAATAATAAAGAATATGAAGTTTTAATGCAGTGGTCAAAAGTCTTTTTATTAAATAGGAGTTTTACTACATTTTCAGGTAATTCATCTGGTAGGGCTTTGCTATTTCCTATGGAAAAAGTATTTGAGGCTTATGTGGGAAGAAGTTTAAAAAAAGCTCTAGCAGATACAAACTGGAATGTTTCATTGCAAGACAGGGGATACTATCTTTTTGAGCGGAAATTTGCATTAAAACCAGATATTGTAATTGAAAGGAACGATACAAGTAGAAAGATTATACTAGATACAAAATGGAAGGCCCTATATAATAATCCAAGGTCCAATTATGGAATAGTACAAGCTGATATGTACCAAATGTATGCCTATGCAAAAAAATATAACACTAATGAGATATGGATGTTATACCCAATTAACGATGAAATGATTAATGTAGAAAATGTTGAGTTTAAAAGTGATGATAATGTTGTTGTTAAAGTGTTTTTTGTTGATGTAAGTAATATTAATGAGAGTATAAATGAACTTATAGGTCTTTGGAATAAGCGTGAGTAGTCTATTAATTGCTATAGGGGATGTAGAAATTAATATGAGTAGTAATATTATGACTCTGACAAATAGAGAGTTAAATAAAAAGGCTAAGGAAATTATAAAAGAGAAATTCAAAGGATATGGTGCTAAGGTTATTGAAAAAGATAGAATTTTTTTAGTAACATCAAAGGAAGGTAGAGAAATAGAGGTTTTAGTAAAGTCAATTAGAAGACCTACGGAATATGTCTTAATTTTAAAAAAATACATGGATGCAAGGCAGGATAATTTATACATAGCCTTGGTAATCTTCTCAGGTGAGAATACACCTGAGTTATTTTTAATTCCTGCTACAGCTTTCTTGGAACCAAATGATTTACTTAGGGATAGACCTAAGTATAAAGAGCCCGAGTTTGGTATGAATGTATCAAATAAAAACATGCCTTTGTTAAATATCTATAAATTTACTAACTTTATATAAGAATTTTTTCACTAAGATTGAGGAGATAAAAAGGGCACTGTGAACAACTAAGGGAGAAATTTGTCCATACAACGAATGCTGTGCCCTGGTAATTATTTTTGTTACATATGGGAAATAAGGAGTAGTTGAGCTCACTTCAGGGATTGAAATGCTATATAAAACTACTGATTTTGATAGGTTAGAAACTTTCCTGATAAACATAATGAGAATTTAAATGGTTAGAAAAAGTAAATATTAAGTTGGGTGTCAAAAATCAGTAGTATAATTATTAGGTAGCATTATAAAAACTATCTGTACTTTAAAACTAGTCTTTCTATCAATAATAAAAAACTAAATAAAAAATACCTCAAAATACTAGGTAAATAAATTAAAAATAAGGGTGGGTGTTGTCTGTGGCAACAAATATTTCAGATTTCGTTGGTAAAGGATCATCATTATTGTTTAATTTTCCTTTGTACACCAAGATTAGAATTGATTTAGTAGTTGAAACGAAAAGTAATATTGAAGTGTTAGACTTTGATGATGAATTTGGTCCCACAATCCTTAATCACACTAAATATATTGAAGGTAAGGACTTTAAATTTTTAAAAAACATTTTTTTAAATGAACATAATATTTATTGTTTTTGTCCTATATGTAAAAGAGATACGTACGTTGTAAGCTCGAATTATAAGGAAATTAAAGATATTAAGAGAGATGAAGTGTTAACAATTGGAACAAACATTAATTCTATTGAGGAAGATAAGGATTATGAACAGCATGCTCTAGAAAAGATGAGAAGTCGGGCAAGTGAATTTTATAGAACTGTCTTTGGAGAGAGTAATTCTGTTCAATTAAATTTCCATTGTACATCCAAACATCAACACAAAATGTATGTTAACTTCCATATAACAGAAGATGGCTATTTAGTAAAAACAGGACAATTTCCTTCTATAATGGAATTCGATAGTTGTAATGATGTTGATGATATATTTGGGAAAGATACAAAATCTAAGAAGGATTTTAGAACGGCTAAAATATTAAAATCTCATAATTATGGAGTAGCTGCTTTCCTTTATTTAAGAAGAATTTTCGAGAGGTTAATATTTGAAAAAGCTGAATCAGCCAAAACTGAAGGAATGCTTAATATAGAAGAATTTGAAAAGAAAAAAATGCAAGAAAAAGTAAAATGTTTACATGATCTTGGTTTAGTTTCAGACTACTTAAATGAAAATAAAACATTTATTTACGGTATATTAAGTAAAGGATTACACCAATTGACAGAAAAGGAGTGTTTAGCTAATTATGACCCATTAAAAGAATCAATTGTACTAATGATTAAAGAAAATAATGAATTACAGAAAAGAGAAAGGCTGAAAAAAGAAATAAGCAAAGAATTAAACTCCATTCATTCAAAGGTGAATAACAAATAGTAGCCCTTATCTTTAGCAGTAATATAGTTTGTCATGTTAAAAGATTAATAAAAATATGGGAGAAAATAATTTCGTCTTTATGTTAGAAAGGTGAAATATACTCGTTATCAGACCTGTAATGGGGTCAATTCTGCACAGATTTATTATATTACTTTAGGCACGATTACGAGGAATCATGAAAGGGATTATAGAGTGTATAAAAAACGTTTTTGAAACCGTAAGGTTATACTTTGAAACTAATCATGATGTAAGAATAAATTAATGATGATATGTTGAATAGTCAGCATATCATCATTAATAAAATTTTGATTTTATTAAGGCGTTTTATTTTTATCTGATTTAACTCATAGTTAATCAGACTGCTTTAAATAGGCCGTATAGGTTTCGTTAGATATAACTTGACTACCTTTACATAATTTGCAAATATCACCAATCATCCCTGTTGTGCCAGTCCCATGACATCTTGGACAATCAACCTCGTCTATTTCTGTTTCATCATAATTGTCCGCAGCTTGATTAGAAACAAAACAAGAACCTTTACAGTATGTACATAGGTCACCGACCAGCCCTGTCATGCCCTTTCCAAGACATCTTGGACAATCAACCTCGTCTATTTCTGTTTCATCGTAATCGTCCGCAGCTTGGTTAGAAACAAAACAAGAACCTTCACAGTATGTACATAGGTCACCGACCAGCCCTGTCATGCCCTTTCCAAGACATCTTGGACAATCAACCTCGTCTATTTCTGTTTTATCGTAATCGTCCGCAGCTTGGTTAGAAACAAAACAAGAACCTTCACAGTATGGACATAGGTCACCGACCAGTCCTGTTGTGCCTTTTCCAAAACATTTTGGACAATCAACCTCGTCTATTTCTGTTTCATCGTAATCGTCCGCGGCTTGGTTAGAAACAAAACAAGAACCTTCACAGTATGGACATAAGTTACCGACCAGTCCTGTCGTGCCAGTTCCATAACATCTTGGACAATCAACCTCGTCTATTTCTGTTTCATCATAATCATTCGCAGCTTGGTTAGAAACAAAACAAGAACCTTTACAGTATGGACATAGGTCACCGACCAGCCCAGTCATTCCTTTTCCAAGACATCTTGGACAGTTTGTTTCATCGATATCAATGATAATATCACGAGCTTGGTTAAGAACAGTAGACATTATGTCTCTAATTTCTTGTTTATCAGCAGATTCTTGTATTTTTCCTGCAACTGATTCTGTCAAACTAGGAACTGCTTTTAAAATTATTTTTTCATTGTTAGCTTTGGTAGAATCAATGTTAGCTTGCGCTAAGGCGCTTTTTCTTATTTCTGGAATTTTAAGAAGCAATTGTTTTGCTTCATTAACATATATATCTTTAATACTGTCGTTAGTCTCATTCTTAAGGCTATTATTAATGGTATTAATAGTGTTTATCAATTGTCCTAAACTTTCTGTTGCATTTGCTTCAAATTGAAGCATACGTCTTCTTGATTGTTGTTTTATTAGCTTTGCAGCCTTTATTTCTTCAAATGTCACATTAGTTGCAGGTCTATATCCATAGTCATATTGTGAATGATGATTAGGGCATAGTAAAATTAGATTCTCTGGACTATTATTATATGTTTTTGCCACTGCCTCTATATGAGCGACTTCGCCATTATGCATATGCCCGCAAATGGCACAAGCATGATGAGATTCTCTTTTAATATCATCTTTTATAGCGTTCGGTATTGTTGGTCTAGAACCTTTTTTAGTTTTAGGCCAAGGTCTACTGAGATAGGCAGAGTAGCTCATGAGGTCTTTTCTTAAAAAAAAGTCTCCGCCGTTAGTCTTCTCAACGGGTAAAGTTCTACTTTCTCCAGACTTTGGACAATTCTCTGTAAAGTATTCAATAAGTTCAACACTGACACCTAGGAATATTGCGGCATTGATTTTACTCATTTTATCTTCTGTCAATAGTAAAGCCTCCTCTTCTATCTTTATTACTATATATTATCACATCTGTTTGTAGAGATGTTGAAGGGGAAAGGTATGAAATCATATTTGTAGCAAGAAATTTACTGCTACTAGATGATAAAACAATGGGGCGATTCTTTCTTACTACACTGCTTGCTGTGACTGAAATGGAGCTAAACCTCATTGTAGAGCACAAAAGAAGGTGAGGACTTGCCAAGCAGAGGAATGACTTTAAAGCAGCTGTGATTTATAAATATAAGGAAGTCGCAGCCATGACGGGTATTATAAAAAGGAAACTCATTCGCAGGGGAAATGAGCAGGAAGTTAGAGTTAAGGACTGATTTTCATCAGCCTTTTTGTGTGGTAGGCATGTTTTAATTCTTCAAATAAAGGGAGTTAGGTATATTAAAGGAGAAAGAATTTGATAAAATATATTAATGTAGGAAAAGTTTGATTAACCTCGAAGGGTAATTACAGAATGAACAAAAACTTGGATATGATGACATGAATAGTGTATTTGGATATACGCTAGATTACCCATTCATCTTAAATTTATTAACAATTAACGTAATTGGTGAAAGGAGTGTTGGTTTGAAATTATTAACTTGGAATATAAGACAAGGTGGTTCAGTGAAACGCATCCCAAGGATTGTAGAGCAACTAAGTAAACATTCACCAGATGTACTCTTGTTAATAGAATATTGGGAAGGAAAAAGGGGAAAGAGGTTAAGCGGTTACTAAGAGAAAATGGGTATCAATATATGATTTCTAGTAATGACGCTATTAAGCAAAATAGTCTACTGTTCGCCTCACAGTATCCCTTTGAAGTAGTTCCATCATTCTACAGGAAAGATAGAAACTGCGAGCGTTGGTTAGAAATTAGAATCGCCCAATATGATTTGCACATTGTTGGAATACATATTCCAGCCAACAACAATGATGTACAAGAAAAGCTGGAATTTTGGCAGGAAGTAAATGCCTTTGCAAAAGAACAGGGCAATTCTAGGACTGTTATAATAGGGGACTATAATACAGGACTAGAAGATACACAAGGCGCTCCTTTTGTCGGACCACAGTATATGCAAAAATTAGTTGATTTAGGTTAGATTGATACTTGGAGATATAAACATGGCTTTTTTTCTGGTTACTCATGGTACAGTACGAAGGGAGATGGTTTCCGAATTGACCATGCCTTTGTTGCGTCAGCTTTAAAAGAAAACATACTTGAATCATATTTTTCATATCAAGAGCATTTAAATGGTTTGTCAAACCATTCTATTTTATTGGTAGAACTTCAAATCTAACTATTTATTGTATAAAGGAAAAAATATGTACTACTTAAATGAAGGGTGAGGATATAAATGGATTTTAAACAACGGAGGATACAGTATTTTAGAAAATGGAAACCTAATTGAACATTGGAAAACTATGGTGGTTCGTTGTTATTTCCAATTGAGGTAGCTTATTTAAAAAGAGTTATCTATGCTCAAAACTTTTTTGTTCCGTTCAGATTTAAGTATCAAATAGATGAAAATTATCATAAACAGTTATCTTTTTTAATTGATGCTTTAGAATTTTTGCCATTAAGACCTGACTTGGCATTTGATTCAATGTGGAAATCCTTAGAATCATTTATGACATACATAGATAAAAGAAATAATCCAGGAAGTACGAAAAATATAACTGACCTTCTTAAGATTTTTGCTGCTAATTGGGAGAATAGAATATCATCTAATTCATATTTATCGTTTCTAGTTAGTGAATTGTATAAGCATATGCCTGTACAAGCTAATGAGTACATAGTGAAGAAGTCTTTAGGGGAGTTCAATCCAAGTGTGCAATTTAAAGATAACGGTAAATCATATAAGAGAATAGCAGCAATTAGTCCTAATGTAGTTACTTTGGTTACAACCTTAAGTAGTATTTATGGATATGGTAATTTAACAGGTAAAGATACAAGGAATGCTGCGATGCTTCTTAATAAATTATTCTGTAGGAAGGATGGCGAAGAAAAAATAGAAATTCCTCTAAACTCAAATAATAAGTATGAGATAACTACATTAGAGAAGCTGAGTTTGATAGTTAGTGGATTATTATACACATATAGAAATGACAGGTTTCATGCTAATGCTTTCTCTCCATTTAAAAGTAGTAAAGCAACAATAAAAACATATGCTTTTGCTCATTTTTCTTTCCTTTTTACTTATTACTTAGTACTTATGTTGTTCCATGAAGATAATCCAAGTGATTTTAAGTTAAGTGATATTTTTTTTAATGTGAACCATAATCTCGATTTGTTCATTAATATTTATGGAAAACATCTCACGAGGTAAGGCAAGGGCTTAGATAATTAATTAAAGTAGGTAAAACCCATCCGAAAATTATTTTTAAAAAATAGAGAAGAAATTTGGAGTTTTTATTACTATTTCTAGTCAACGACCTTCATATATTTAATACACTATTATATCCCAGTTACATAATGTGTTCATACATAGGCTAATAAATAATAATGATTTAAGGACTATGAGTCAAACAATATCATTTTTAGATAAAGCGTTCTTCAATTCTATCCCGATTTTTTCCTGCAGGAGCTTGCATATTTACTGGTATAGCTACAGAAACACTTATAGCAGTTCAAATTTTTCTTTTGAATAAGCAATTGCAATCTAAAAGTGATACTGTGGACTTAGAAGTGTAATGGTAGAAGAAAAAAGAGAATTAACGATTGAAGAGAAAATTGAATTAAAGAAAAGTTATATTAGAGGACTTGAAAAAATAAATGATAATGCTGAAACACAAGAAAGAATTGACGCTTTAAATGAAGAAAGGATTAAAACCTATAAGTGTTAAAGTAGACAGTTTGGATATGGAGATAACTAAGAACGAATATAATGAAGTCTATACTCAGAAATTTGTTTATTCTTTAAAACAAATAATAAGGTATCTGTTAAGATAATTATTTAAATTACTTGTGATAAAAGACAAAGAGTCAATTACTTTCTCCTTTATCATTAAATTCAAAAATCTTTGCTTCACACAATTAAAGGGTATTTCTAGTTATAAATACTTTGATTAATAAATGGTAATTGCTGTTGTAGTAAAAGTTATTGAAAATAGCTGGAGATCTCGTTTCAGTTTTTAGTATAGAGTGAGGCATGATTAATAGCATGCAGAATTATCTGCTATAATTATTCATGGCTGTAAAGGAGACGAAACCCTGATTAAGCCACTTAAAGAAAGATTGCTTCTCCTACCAGATGGTGAGTATCCGTGGGTAAAAATGTGGGATTGCGGTGAAAAAAGGGATTTGCAAATTTTGGTTTCACCTACTGTAGATTAAATTCAACGAATTGTTAAACAGATTTAATAAGTGATTGATATTTGAGTAAAGGAGATAACTACTGCAACGCTATCTCTTTTATGTGATTGTAGTGAAATTTTGATTTTATTGTGTTAGTTAACTTCTAGTTTTTTCATTGTAATATTCCAACAGGTCTAGGTTCTTAAATATCTTTTTTAAAAAAACTAGGTACATTTTAGCATATTTATAGATATAATTATAAAATACAAGAATATCCTTTTTTCCTGTTGATACTTTTAAAACTAATATTATAATAGTCATGGCTATACGTCTTTGTTTTTAATATGTTCAATTTATTGATTAAGTGACCTTGGAACTGTTCACAGGTTAAGTATGTACCATAGAAAGCAACTCCAAGAGGACTTTAAGAAAGAGGAGAAGTAAAAAGGAGATTGTCTAGATACATACTAATTAAAGTAAGTGTTTTTTTGTATGAGTAGTGGCGTGAACATTTTTGATATTACGAAAGATGCTTAATAAAAAAAGAAGCTCCGAATTAAATTGTGGCTTCTTTTTTTATTAAAAGTTTGTTGTAAATAATCTTGTAATGTAATTAGGAATTAAACTTGTTCAGTACATTTCAAATAGACTTTCGAAGAGAAATCACAAACGTATCGAATTTGTTTTTCAGATTGTTCTTTTGGAACAAAAACCAGTCTCTTTTCATCCATTGAATATTCGTATTTTAAATTCTTAATTTTTTTAAAGTCATCTTCGGTAATTGGTTGAATAGCATAGTTAACCTGTGGTGTTGTTACAATGGTTAATTTGTTAAGCATAAAAAAGTACAAACAACTTAGTAAAAAAGCTAAGGGGATTCCGTTCCATAAGAAGTTTAAATATTCCCCTTTGTCAAGGTATTCACATGAAGCAGAAAAGAAAAAAACAATACTAGTAATTACATTGAAAGTTAAAAGTTGAAAATGCAATTTTGTTTTTTTTATGTTTTTTAATTTCTTTGTCCATAATACGATGACACTAAAATATAACAATAGAATAAACCAAATACCAGCATTCCACAAAAAGAAACTATGGTTATGATAATCGTATAAACTTTGGTAAAAAATCACAGCGTAGAGCAAATATACTAAAGTCCCAAATATTACACCTATAGTATAAAACCACAATTTTAATTTTGTTTGATTAAAAGTATCTTTAAGTTGTCTATCGAGAGGTTTAGTTGTTACTATACTTATAAATTGATTACTTCCATAGACTAAAGCCCCTAAAAATGCGATTATAATTGTTGAAAATTTGCCTATTGTATCAATAGAGAAACTATTAAACATTTTACGTTTTCAATCCTTTCTTTACGCCGAAAAATAATTTGAAGATAGGAATAGCAGAAGATAGGAATAGCAGAAGATAGCGTTGGTTGATATCGCAATAATAAAATTTATGACAAAAAAATATTTTCTCTTAGCCTTGCTACTATATTACAGTTTATTCCTTCTATATTTACTCAGCATTTTTATAAGTAATTATATCAATAATTCGAAAATATGAAAATTTTTTATAAAATATTGTAGGATTTGTTATTTCTAGCAATAAAAACCTAGATTATCGGCAGGGTTTCGTTCCCTGTCTTTTTTGTATTTCAGTGCCCTCAGACCATATAAAAAATAGTTGTTAATCCATATATTGACACGTTTTTGTGAGTGTAAAGACCAAGGGGGAGATGTCTTTTCTATCATTTTTAATGATAATTTAAGTTGAAAATTTAGAATAAAGTGATTCGCCATTCTGTATTGAAGGTAATGTAGAAACTAAACTACTAATTGAACAGTAATATAATGATACTGAACTGTGTTTACTAACAATGTATTTAGAAAGCCCGTATTTCCCCTATAGGGATTTAGGCTGTTTATGTGGCGTGAATCAGCCTGAAAGGGTAAGGAGAATCCTTAATTCTAAAAAGAGAAAGTTAAGAAGTTCGACCACTAAATATTTCGATACTACTATAACTAATGATGTAATTAATTGTTTGTGTATAATTGTAAATATTTGTTGGTTATTCTTCTTTTTGAATATATAATGATTATGTATTCGAAAAGGAGGGGTTTGATGGGGAAATTCCCGAATAAAAGAGATTTTTATTACATTGTTGGTTTTCTGATTATACTTTTGGTTTTTGTAGCGACGGGAAGACTAGCAGATAACACAGATGTAGTAGACTACGTTGGATTTGCTGGGACAATAGTGTCTATCTTGTTAGCGGTAATAGCTATTATTTATTCATTTTATCAAAGTAGCACTTATGAAAGTGCCATTAGTAAGCTTGATAATTCGGCGAATAAAATTCAAGAAGTCACTACAAAGCTTTCCAATGTAAGTGAGATAGAATCCATGATGAAGGAGTTTAAAGAGGAAGTTATTTTTTTTAAGGAAAGTATTGAAGAGGTGAAAAATTCTGTAGGAAGAGTTGATGTTGAAATTAGTTCTATGAAACAATCATTTGAAAGCGGATTTCAATCCATATCGAACACAGGAGAAAACACAAAAATCGTGTATCAAAAAGATTATTTGGAAAAGTTCATAGGTAATTCGAGTAAAATTTCACTATTCTTACTACTTTTAATTAGAAATCATTCAAAAGCAAATAAGCCCTTTGAGTTGAAAGAGTGGACAAAAAAATACTATAAATTTATAGAAGGTAAAGATTTTCCTACTGAAGCTGTTTTAAATAGATATATGTCTGCCGGGATTGGAGTTATGGCGATATATAATCAAATGGAATTTTTTATTTTGAAAAGTGAAGTGAAACATACTTTTCTAGCTAAAGATTTTAATCAAATCTTGGACGAAGTAATTCAAAATAAGGAAGATGAAATTAGTCAAGATAATAAAAATATCTTTTATGAATTGCTTGAAAAAATTAGAAATGCAACTTTGTAGTTATAGGGTATAAATAATAATTTGTTCAGGGTACCTATATGGATAGGTAAATATAATAGAAGAAGCTGATAATGACGCTTTGCAACTGTTGATGACTACTTTATACTCTTGAAATGTAATTCTAAATATAGGAAGTAAAGTATGTTTCTTAGGCTATATAGGCGCTGGTTTCAACACAGTTATTGGCGAGTGGGTAAACATTCTTGGAATCGGTATTATGGAACTAGTTAAAGTAACTCGTTCTGCACTTCAAAATGCAGTATCTGTTGCCATTATGTTCTCAACAACTGAAGTGCTTTAATTGGATTAGTATTAAATAAACGAAAAGGTTATCTTACAATGCGAAGATAGCCCTTTCGTATAGGGAAAATATCATAAAGTAAAATTAAAGTCTATCAAACCAAGATATCCGCTATAATAATATTACCATATACAGAACAGTTAAGGACTCCAAGGAGGCTCTTAACGATGAAAGGAAGCGTCAAAAAAGATAAGAAAACAGGAAAGCATTTGTATATTGTAGATACAGGTATTGAGCTTTTGACAGGTAAGAGAAAACAAAAAAGAAGTGAGGATTCATTATCAAAAAAGAAGCAGAAAATGTTTTAACAAAGTTGCTTTCAGAAGTTCATACTGGAATATATGTACAACCTAGCAAACTTCTCTATGGAGAATATCTGGGAAGTTGGTTTAATACCAAGAAGCACAGTGTCGGTATCTAAACAGCGAAGGTACTGAAAGGGTATTTAAACAGTCGTATTTTTTTCTCTAGGCAATATCAAACTAACTAATTTAGCATCATTATATATGCAAAACTACGTTAATTCACTGAGAGATGAAGGTTTAAAGTGAGGAACAATTGAGAAAATAATTAAAATCATTCGGAACTCTCTTGAACATGCCATTGATTTAGAGTTAATAAGTAAAAATGTTGCAGCTGAATCTAAATTGCCTTAAGGTGATAAGGAAGAGTTGACTGTGTGGAATGAATATGAAGTGCAGTTATTATTAAAAACTGCGCAGGGTAGTAGGTATTCAATTTTTCTTTCATATGGCTCTGGTGACTGGAATGCGACAAGGTGAATTGCTAGGGCTGCGGTGGGAAGAAGTTGATTTAGAAAAGGGAAATTTAGTCATTAGTCAAACGCTGAGTCATGATGGAAAAACGTTCTTACTTGGAGGAAAGACAAAATTAAGTTTACGAAAGATACTATTGCCTGCATCGATAGTAGCAAAGCTAAAGAAACACAGAGCAGTCGTATTGAAAGAGAAGCTGAGTCAAGGTGAGGAATACCAAGACAATGACTTGGTGATGTGTACTCCTTTTGGAACGCCAATTAATCCTGCTAATGTTAGAAGAAGTCTAAACGCTTTGATTTAGAAAGCAGCTGTTCCTATAATTCGCTTTCATGATTTACGTCATACACATGCAACTCTGTTATTGGCTAAAGGTGTGAATGTGAAAGTGAATTCTGAGAGGTTAGGACATAGTGATATCAAAATCAAAATCAAAATCATATTAGATACTTATTCTCATGTGCTGCCAATGATGGAAGAAGATGCAGTTAACAAAGTAGAAGAGATTTTATAGATAATGTGAACAATTTTGTGGCCACTAGCATTATAGAGAGTGAGTGCAAACAAATAAAAACCGCATCAAATGTTGATTTGACACGGTTCTACAAATATAACCCCGACTGGCCTCGAACTCAAGACCTCCACCCTGTCAAGGTGAGGAATTCTATATTGTGTTACAAGGTTGGAATGTTCTGCGTATAGTTTACTTTTTTATAATTAAATTCTCCCAGTTAGTCAAAGGATTTATTAACTAACTTACATCATAACTCATATTAATAAAGTGTTTAGCCTTTTCAATATCTTCGTCATTAGCAATTATTACTTCTAAATCTCCCGTGCCATAATGTCCTATATTACTGACATCCCGAGTAAAGCCAATTTGTAGTTCTACATGTTTCGGATCCACTTTTAAATACAATAAGATCTTATCACTTTGGGGGTGTACTTCTAAGCATGCAAAGTTTTTAATCCTCTTAAAAGCTATGTAATGCTTTAATATTTTTACTTGAACGTCGTCACCTAATGCCAACATGTACAACTTTAGTGCTTCAAATCTATCAATTAGTTGCCTATTTGATTGCTCAAGGTAATCTGAGACGGTTTTCACCTTTATATTTCTGTTAGTAGTCAGGGCAAGTGTATCATTATTAGTATGTACAGTTTGAGCAGTTGTAGCATTAACTAAGTCGAGTAGCAATAGCCCGTCTTCATAGTGCTTATAAACATATAATTCAATATTCCTGTTAATTTGTTCTACTGCGTGTTCATCGTATTTAGTAAAACCGCCTGCAATACATAATAAACGTGGACTACTCCAGTCAATAGCATTAGAGACTTCCTCACCGAACCTACGCATTACCATCAATTCAAATTCCGCCTTATGGTCAAGTAGCCAATCTAAGTAGAATAAGCCTTGGTTTATAACATTCTCGTTTACTGAACGTTTATACTCGATGATTACAGGTGAATTATTTTCATCTATGCCTAATGTGTCTATTCTACCTGCGTGTTTTTTACCTGTGCTATATTCAGAAGCTAGAAAACGTATCCCTAAAAATGTATCTAGGTGTCGTTCTATTATAGTTTGTAATGATTTTTCGACTGCTAACGCTCGCCCAACTAATTCTTCTACATTATTTTCATTTAAACGGAATATTTTAATATCGCCCAATATATGCTCCCCCTTATAATTTAAATTATATCACTATAAACAGTATATTTAGTTATAAAGTTTCCTTATTTTGGAGATATTTTATGTGAAAAAGATTACTAAATTTGATAATAGTTTATTTGAACATAAATAGTTACTTAAATATTGATAAGATAAGTTTCCAATCTAATATATGGGGAGTAGAAAAATGAATTATTTTCTTGTATTTCAAAATAAAAGTTATAAGGAAGAGAGGGAGGATTTCTCTGGGCTCCACAAAAAAATAACAAGGGACAAACATTTCATCACTGGATAGATATGAAAATGATAAGAAAAGGTGACATCATTTTTAATAGTTTTAAAGGAAGGCTAGTATCAATTTTGGTTGCAAAAGAAGACTATTAGGTCCATGATAAGCAAATTGGACTAGAACAGACTGAACTGTGGGAAAAAGAAGGATGGATTGTAAATGTAGAATACCATGATTTGGAGATCCCTATTCTATATAAAGATTTCATGGAAAACATATTAAAGCTACAAGTTGATAAATACGCTCCATTTAATAAAATTGGGCGTGGTAATACAGGTTACCTGTTTAGAGTAACTCCAGAACTTGCTGATTATTTATTAACAATAGTTAAAGGGAAAAAAGGGGATAATAGGAACAACCTATCAACTATAGGAAGTAATGACGAAGAAACTATTCTAGAAGAAATAGAGAAGGATTTGCCGTGTGTATTAGATCAAACTGAAAAAGAACAAGTTATAAAATCTAGAATTGGACAATCCATTTTTAAAAAGAATTTGTTGAAGAATGAAGGGAAATGTAAACTATGTGGAGTCTCTGATAAGCGTTTTCTAATAGCAAGTCATATTAAGCCTTGGAGTCAATCTAATCATAAATAAAGGTTAGACACAAACAATGTGCTACTGCTTTTTTCTAACCATAATGCTTAATTTGATAAAGGTTATTTTAGTTTTGGAGACGATGGAGGAATTTTTATTTCTACTAGTTTAGACGGAAGTTTAAAAAATTTCTTAAATATACATGAAAAACTATATATCCAAATGAATGAAATACAGCGTCATTATATGAAATAGAATTGAGAGTGTGAATTTCAGGATTAAGTGGCTAAGAAGTGTATAACAAATTAAAGGATCGAGCTGCAACGGTAGCATTTGATGGTAATAATAAATGCAATGCAAAAACTATAACATATCAACGAAATGAGTATGTAGCTTAGCTAACTAAAAGGCATGCGCACGGTGTATGCGAGTTGTGTAAAAAAAGAAATATGTTTTATTTTTAATCAGCAATATTTTCAAAATATTGCTGGTTTTTATTTTAATATAGAAATTCCTTTTATTTATGTACCTAAAAGGATACAATAGAAATATCAAAAAAAGTGGCCCGAAGGAATGTGAAAAAATGGTAAAAGAGCAAGGTTATAAGTCAACTATTAAGTCCCGCCCACTTCTGTTTTTAGAGACAAAGAAGGTTTCCTCCTTATTATATCAAGGGTTTAAAGAATTTGAAGTGAAAGAAAAAGCAATTGTGGAAAATATTTTTCAAGTTAATACAGAATCAAGAAAAAAGGAAATTGCATCAAGTGTTTTGGCCCGTTTGAAAATATTGGATGAGTATTTAATTAGGGAAATTGGACATGGAGATATAGAATCCAGCAAGGCAATTGTATTATACGCTATTATGAAAACGGACCGTTTGTTTTTTGAATTTATGAATGAAGTGTTTAAAGAGAAGTTTGTTTTTAGAGAAGCTTTTCTGACAGATGCTGATTTTAATATATTCTTTGAACATAAACAGCAGCAAAGTGAAAAAGTTGCATCATGGAATGATTATACGTTTTATAAACTGAAACAAGTATACATTAGAATATTATTTGAAGCTGGTTATTTAAAGAATCAAAAAGGAAATCGAGAAATTGAAAGGCCATTATTAAATATTGATGTGGTAGAACATATACGTGCATCAGGTGACGGCATATATATGGATATTTTAGTAGGTGAATAGTATGAGAAGAATAAATGAACGTCTAGATAAAATATTACCGAAAATTACAGATGCATCTTTTCGTGAAAATAAAGGATTAGGTAATGAGATAGGATTTTATATTTTTGATTATGATCCGAAATACGAGATACTTGTGAGAGAACATATTGTTTATATGCAAGAACGATTAAAAGATGATAGTTCTCTACATATAAGAGAGTTCGATTTATATGAGGTTATGATAGAAATATTGGAAGGAAAAGGCTACTTGCAGAAAAATATTGATATGGAGCAAAAGAAAGGGAGCGACTTTATCTTAAACGCAACACGAAAAGCTTTGCGTCTAACAAGTAACAATGATTTAGTTGTGCAGTATATTACAGATAGAGTACAACCTAATGATATTGTTTTTCTGACAGGAGTAGGAAAAGTGTTTCCAATTATTCGCTCACATACGATATTAAATAACTTACATAAAGCAATTGACAAGGTGCCGTTAGTGATGTTTTTTCCAGGAACATATGATGGACTGGAGCTCGTATTATTTGGTGAAATCAAAGATGATAATTACTATAGAGCATTTCAATTGATTGATAAATAATAGAGAGAATTGGGGAAGAGGTAGTATATGCAAATTCAAAAAATGTTTGAAAAAGAGATTAATCGCGATATTAAAGGTGTTATTAAAGTTGGACAAGATGATGAAAAAAATATTTATCAAGAATTAGATGAGTATGTCGTAACAAACGAGTTGTTACACCATATGGGTGAGTTCTTTAAATCATATAAAAAAGGTATTACTGGACAGACGGATAAAATGGGGGTTTGGATTTCAGGTTTCTTCGGATCTGGTAAATCACACTTCTTAAAAATCCTTTCTTATTTATTAGAGAATAAACATGTAATGGATGAAAAAGAAATCGATAAAGATGCAATTTCATTTTTTAATAATAAAATATTAGATCCAATGGTCCTTGCAGATATGAAATTGGCGGGAAATACAACAACGGATGTAATTCTTTTTAACATTGATTCAAAAAGTGAATCGGATTCGAAATCAGATAAAAATGCAATTGTAAAAGTATTTAATAAAGTATTTAATGAGATGCAAGGATTCTGCGGTTCGATTCCTTGGATAGCAGATTTAGAACGCCAAATGGTGAAGGACGGCTGCTATGAGGAATTTAAGGCGGAATTTGAAAAGATTTCGGGGAATACATGGGAAGAAGCTCGAGAAGATTTTTATTATGAAGAAGATTCGATTATAGAAGCGTTGTCAAAAACAACGAAAATGAGTGAGGATGCAGCACGTAATTGGTATGAACGTGCGGAAGAGGATTATTTCATTAGTATTGATCGCTTTGCTAAACGTGTGCGTGAATATGTAGAATCGAAAGGAAATAACCATCATGTTGTCTTCCTTATAGATGAACTAGGGCAATATATCGGTAATGATTCACAACTGATGCTGAATCTCCAAACAGTAGTAGAAGATATCGGAACGCAGTGCGGAGGGAAAGTATGGGTACTGGTAACAAGTCAGCAAGATATTGACTCTGTTGTTAAAGTTAACGGAAACGACTTTTCAAAGATTCAAGGCCGTTTTGATACAAGATTAAGTCTGTCAAGTGCTCATGTAGATGAAGTAATTAAAAAGCGTATTTTATTGAAAAACGAAACGGGTAAGCAAACTTTAAGACTTCTGTATAGCGATAATAGTTCCATCTTAAAGAATTTAATTACATTCTCTGGTGATACAGCAGAAATGAAAATATTTAATAACGAGGAAGATTTCGTAGATGTTTATCCGTTTATTCCATACCAATTTAATTTACTACAAAAAGTATTTACTGGTATTCGAATTCATGGAGCATCAGGAAAGCATTTAGCAGAGGGAGAGCGCTCTTTATTAAGCGCATTCCAAGAATCAGCAATGAAGTATGCTGAAAGTGAGACTGGGGCTCTTATCCCATTTTCGGCGTTCTATCAAACAATAGAAGCATTTTTAGATTCAAGTATTCGTACTGTAATCATCCATGCGCAAAACAATTCACGTTTAAATGAATACGATGTAGAAGTATTGAAATTACTATTCTTAATTAAATATGTAAAAGAACTACCTGCGAACTTAGAAAATCTAGCAACCTTAATGATTCAAAACATAAGTGACGATAAAATTGAGTTGAAGAGGAAGATTGAAAGTTCATTAATTCGATTAAGTAAAGAAACATTAATTCAAAAAAATGGACAAGAGTATATTTTCTTAACAAATGATGAACAAGATGTTAACCGTGAAATTAAAAATATGCATGTTGATTCAGCGGAAGTTATCCAAAAAATTGGTGATGTCATTTTTAATGTGGTTTATCAAGATAAAAAATATCGCTATTCTCCTAAATATCATTTTAGTTTTAATACAATTATTGATGATCGTCCGATTGGTATGCAGACAAATGATATTGGTTTGAAGATTATTACGCCATATTTTGATGCAACAACTGAATTAAATGATTCTGAATTGAAAATGATGTCTATGCGTGAGAGTAATGTAATACTAAGATTACCTCAAGATACATCTTATTTAGATGAAATGACAGAGATATTAAGAATACAGGCATACTTAAAAATCAAAAGTGGCACGGCAGTTTCGCAAGCGATTGAAGATATTAAAGTTCGTAAATCAAGAGAAGCGAACGAACGAAAAGAACGTGTTCACACATATGTAACAGAAGCATTAAAACATGCGGAAATCTTTGTTAACTCGCAGCAATTAGATGTAAAAGAGAAAAATCCTGTTGAGAGAATTAACGATGCTTTTAAAGTATTGATTGATAATTTATATAATAAGTTGCATTATGTGAAGAAATTTACCGACACAGCGAAGCAATTAAATGAATTGTTAGTTGAAAATTCAACGCAGTTAACGCTATCAGGAGATAATGAAGATGCTAATCAGTTAGCGGTTAAAGAGGTGAACGACTATATCGCTCGTTTAACAACTCGCAACCAACAGATTACGATTAAAGGCATTACAACCCATTTCACAAAACAACCATATGGGTGGAAAGACCTTGATATTGCTTCATTCATTATTAAATTGTTTAAAGGACAAGAAATTAAATTACAATTGAATAGTAGTAATTTAACGACAAGTGATCGCGATTTAGTAAACTACTTAACAAAACGTGATTATGTAGAACGTGTCATTGTGAAAAAGAGGGAACGTATTTCACCAGCACTAATGAAAGTTGTTAAAGATCTATCAAAAGAAGTGTTTGAAGTTACTGCTTTACCGGATGATGAAGATGGATTAATGAATCGTTTTAAAGAATTACTAACATCTGAGCAAAATAAAATAAATGTATTGCTAGTTCAATATCGTAATACTTTCTATCCAGGTCAGGATGTATTGCAAGATGGTAAAGAATCGATTGAACAGCTACTAAACATTTCAGATACAACAAGTTTCTATAATAAAGCAAAACAATTACAAAATGATTTCTTGGATTATGCAGAAGATGTGGAGCCTGTAAAAGCTTTCTTTGAAACACAGCGAGATATTTATGACGATGCAGTGAAACGATTAAACATCTTTGAAAAGAACCAAACATATGTAACAGACCAAAAGGTAACTGGTTTCATTGAGAGTATATCGAAGATTGTGAAACATAAAGAACCATATAGAAATATTCATCAATTACCGGGGCTTATTAAAGAGTTTGATGAACTATTTGTAGAATTGTTAGAAAAAGAATGTGAGCCAATTAAGAAGGTAATTGAAGCTGATTATGAAACTGTTTTAGAAGAACTTAATAAGCACGAAGAGATTAAAAATGCGCTTTTCAACAAATTTAAAAATAATTTTGACGGTATAAAGGATAGATTGAACCGAGTAAACAATTTCTATGAAGCAATTGCAATGCAAACCGAAAGTGATCGATTGAAAGTAAGAAGTATTGATGATATTGCAAATGAAGTCGAAAGACGTAAGCCACCTGTTACACCACCTACAGTAACTACTGGTGGCGCCACTGTTATTGATCCGATCGTTGAATATAAAGCTAAAAAGAAAACAATTAGTAAAAATACAATTCTTCGCGGAACGAAAACAATTGAAAATGAAGAAGATATTGAAGCTGTACTAGATGAAATTCGAAAACAATTACAAAAAGAATTAGAAGACGCTTCAGTTATTAAATTAGTGTAAAGTAATGAAAAGGGAGGTGCTATCCTTCCTTTCTATAAGTAAAATGGAGGAATACATAATGAATAAAACTGCAATCAAAAACTTTGCAGTATCAGCTCGTACGAAATTAATGGACGCTGTAAGGCAAAAAGCGTATGAGCTTGGTATTACAAAAACTGAAATTAAAGAACCAGAAACATATGAAGATGGCTTCCGAATTAATAATAAATTCTTTAAAAGTTATGAATTAGAACAACGTAGAAAACTAATTCAGAAAATAGAAGAAAAAGATTATAAACAAGTAATTGAAGAGGTTTCCTACACGTGGTTTAACCGTTTCATTGCAATACGTTTCATGGAAGTAAACGAATATCTACCAACAGGTGTACGGGTTCTTTCTTCAGCGCAAGAGGGGAAAAACGAACCAGATGTTATCGGTGAAGTAACGAATATCGCTGATGATTTAGACTTAAACTTAGACATCGTGTATCAATTGCAAGATGAGAACAAAACAGAAGATTTGTTTAAATACATATTAGTCAAGCAATGTAACAAACTCGGTGAAATTATGCCAATGATGTTTGAAAAAATTCAAGATTATACCGAATTACTACTACCGGATAACTTACTTGCGGAAGGTTCCGTTGTTCGAGATTTAGTTTCCATGATTGAAGAAGATGATTGGAAAGAGCAAGTGGAGATTATTGGTTGGCTGTACCAATACTACATTTCTGAGAAGAAGGATGAAGTATTTGCGGACTTAAAGAAAAACAAAAAAATTACTAAAGAAAATATTCCAGCCGCAACGCAGCTCTTTACACCAAAATGGATTGTAAAATACATGGTTGAAAACTCATTAGGACGTCTATGGCTAGAATCACATCCAAATGAAGAATTGCAACAACAGTGGAAGTACTACTTAGAAGAAGCGAAGCAAGAACCAGAAGTACAAGAGCAACTAGAAAAGCTGAAAAATAAGGAACTAAATCCAGAAGATATTACTGTATTAGATCCATGTATGGGTTCAGGGCATATTCTTGTGTATGCATTTGATGTGCTATATAGCATTTATCAACAAGCTGGATACTCTGAACGAGAAATTCCGCAACTAATCTTAGAGAAAAACTTATATGGACTTGATATTGATGATCGTGCTGCACAACTTGCTTACTTTGCATTAATGATGAAGGCACGTAGTTACAATCGTCGTATTTTCCGTAGACCGCTTGAATTGAATGTATGTTCTATTCAAGAAAGTAACGGAATTCCACAAGAGGCGATTGATTATTTTGTGGGAGATTCGTTGGATAGAGATGAAGTTGAGCATTTGATTAATCTGTTTAAGGATGCGAAAGAGTATGGCTCAATTATTGATACTAATTCAATAGATTTTAAAGTAATCCAAGAAATGTTAAATGAATTTCAAAGTAGTGTAGTAGAAGATTTATTTACTGAGTATTTTCGAGGAATAATTTTAGACAAGTTACCTAGATTAATTAAGCAGGGGAAAATTATGAAAGAAAAATATGATGTGGTTATTACAAACCCACCATATATGGGCGCAAAGGGGATGAATAAGCAACTTTCAGAATATGTACAGAAAAATTATAAAGATTCAAAAGCTGATATGAGTACCGTTTTTATGGAAACATGTCTAAATATGTGTAAAGAAAATGGAATAATGTCCATGATAAATATACCAACATGGATGTTTATACTTTCATTTGAAAATCTTAGATTAAAAATCATTAATAATCATACAATCCTATCACTAGTTCACCTAGGTAGGGGAATATTTGGTTCAGATTTTGGAACAACAGCATTTGTAATTACGAGAGAGACAATTACAAATTACAAGGCTACATATAGAAGGTTATTTGATAAGCCAGGTACTGTAGATAATATACAGAAAAAAGAGAAATGGTTTTTTGAAAGAAAAGGTGAATATTTTGCTAAACAAGCTGATTTTAATATAATTCCAAAGAATCCAATTTCATATTGGGCTAGTGAAAGAATTAAGTTGATTTTTGAAAAAGAAAACAGACTTGAAGATTATGCTGAACCACGACAAGGAATGGCGACTGGCGATAATAATAAATTTTTACGCCTTTGGTATGAAGTAGGCAGGGAGGAAATAGGCTTTAAATTCAAAGATAGAGAATCAGCTCAAAACTCTAATAAAAAATGGTTTCCTTATAATAAAGGAGGCGAATTTAGAAGATGGTTTGGTAATAATCAGTTGGTAATAGATTGGAGAGATGATGGTTATGAAATTCGAAATTATCCTTCTTCGGTTATTCGAAATCAAAATTATTACTTTAAAAAAGGAATTACGTGGTCCTCTTTAACAGCATCTTCAATTTCATTAAGATTTTCGGATGATGGATTCTTGTTTGATTCTAAAGGTCCTGTATGTTTTCCGTTTAATGTTGAAAATCTAGAATACCTGCTAGGTCTTTTAAATTCTAAAGTTGCATCAGCATTTCTTAACATTCTTTCTCCAACATTAGATTTTACTCAAGGGCCGTTAAGTAGAATCCCTGTTATAATTAATGCTAAAGACGAAGTAGAAAATTTGGTGAAAGAAAATGTGGATATAGCAAAATTAAATTGGGATTCTTTTGAGAGTTCGTGGGATTTTAAACAACACTTTTTATTGGATTCTAAATATAAAACTAATAGTCTTAAACAAGCTTTTTGTTTTTGGGAATTATTCACACAAAGGCAATTTTATAAATTAAAAGAGAACGAAGAACGCTTAAATGCTCTCTTTATAGAAACTTATGCTTTACAAAATGAATTAGATTCTGAAGTCGATGAAAAAGACATCACAATCCGCAAAGCAGACAAAGAACATGATATCAAATCCTTCATCTCCTATGCAGTAGGCTGTATGCTCGGCCGTTATTCTCTAGATCAGGAAGGATTAGTATTTGCGGGTGGAGAGTTCGATGAAAGTAAATATCAAACGTTTAAAGCTGATGCGAATAATATTATTCCAATCACAGATGATGAGTATTTTGAAGATGATATTGTAAGTCGCTTTATTGAGTTTGTACGTGTGACATTTAGCGAAGAAATGCTAGAGGAGAATCTTGATTTTATTACGGAAGCGTTAAATAAGAAGGTGGATGAGACGTCTCGTCAGTGTATTCGTCGCTATTTCTTGAAAGATTTCTTTAAAGATCATGTGAAGACGTATCAGAAACGTCCAATTTATTGGTTATTTGATAGTGGTAAGAATGATGGATTTAAAGCTTTAATTTATATGCATCGCTATGATTTGGGTACAGTTGCTCAGGTTCGTACGGATTATCTTCATACATTGCAACGTAAATATGAAGCTGAGATTGCACGTCGTGATGTACTACTTGAGTCTGATGCACCTGCAAAAGATAAGACGCGTGCGAAGAAAGAGAAAGAAAAGCTGCAAAAACAATTACTTGAATGCCAGCAATATGATCAAGTGATTGCCCACGTTGCGAACCAAAAGGTTGCGATTGATTTAGATGATGGTGTGAAAGTAAACTATGCGAAGTTTCAAGGAATTGAGATTCCTCAAGGAGAAGGCAAAAAACCACTTAAGGCTAATTTATTAGCAAAGATTTAACATGTTATAATATATAAGAAATCATAATAGATTCAGCGATAACGCTGAATCTATTTCTTACTATTGAGAGTTGGTGAAGTATGAATACAAAAGAAATAAATCGTGTCCTACAAGATACGTTCAATAAAGAATTAACAGAAGGAAAGAAGCGTCATATTGTTTTTTGGTATGATGAAGCTGGTGAGTTTATTGAAGAGGTTGATGAGCTGAATTTAGAAGGTGTTCGTATTTGGAAATTAACTCCGCATAATCTGTTTGCCACTAAGTTAGAAGTAGAAAAAAATGATGTGAATTCTAACTTTTTAATTTATGCAAATATGGCTAAGCCTTCAGCAAGGGAAGATTGGTTACTTGATATTTATAAATATAGTCAAGAGTTTGCGACGGATAAAATGACTGTCATGATACGAGATTTAGGTATAACAAATGATGCAGCTTTGCGAGATGTGTTTAAGAAATATACAAAGTTTTTTAATAGTAAAGAACGTTATGCGTTGTTTAAATCATTTTCAGTTCCAGAATATACAGAAGAGCAAATTGATCTTACTGTATTAGCATCTTTATGTAAATGTAGTATTGTGAATTTAGATGAAGTAATAAAGGCGTTATTTAGAGAACAACTAAAAGAAACAAATAAGTATTGGGAGAACATTCAAAAGTTTGGTGATGAAGAGACATTTTGGAGTCTTGTAGAGAAAGCGTACGGCTATAACTTACAAGATAAGTCAATTGATTCACTTCTTATTTTCTTCTTATTAACAAATGTTAGTGAAACATTGGGTGGAGATATACCGAAAACATGGCAACCATATATTTCAGCTATGCCAATGAACGCTATCGTATTTATGAATCAATTCATGAATCATAGTGTAGATGAATCAATTTACAATGAACTCGCGGACTTGGTGGAAAAACGAGTGAAAGTAACAGAACATATTCAAAGTAAAGAAATAAAAGATTACATAACGTCAGATACTTTTAGTTGTTTTGACACAAACATTATTACTTACATTACCAAGCAATTAATGGATGAAATGCATGATTACACATCATATTTAGAAACAATCGCTGCGAGAAGAACGTTACATTGGTTTAGTGTATTCCGTAATGAGTATGAAGCACTATATCAAGCGATTAAATTATCAAAAAAAATATATGAAATCGGTAATGCCATTACTGAGTCACAGTCGTTTGATTTATTTAAAGCATATGAGAATAAATATTACAATATAGACACAGCATATCGAAAATTTTATGTAGCATTCGATCAGATTGAGGATAAAGATGGTTTTAGGGCTCTTCGAGATAAAGTAGAAAACATATATTCAAATGTATATATGAATGAATTAGCAATTAAATGGTCAGATGCACTTGAGAGTGGGCAAGAAGCATATTGGCCAATTGCAGGTCTAGAGTCACAACATACATTTTATCGATCATTTGTACAACCATTCGTTAATAAAGAGGAAAGAGTGTTTGTGATTATATCAGATGCACTCCGTTATGAAGTTGCAAAAGAGTTATCTAATGTTTTGAATGTGGAACGAAAAGCATCGACTGATATTGTCGCGATGCAAGGTGTTCTTCCTTCGTATACGGACTTGGGGATGGCGACATTACTTCCATATAAGTCAATCACTTTTAATGAAAATGCTGAAGTATATGTAAATGATTACAAAGCATCAAGTACAGAAAATAGAGCGACGATTCTTTCAAATCATTATAAAGATTCTACAGCTATTCAATATAAGGATTTAGCCGCAATGAATCGTCAACAATTTCGCGATGTCTTTTCTGGAAAAAAAGTAAGTTATATTTATCATAATGTAATTGATGCACGGGGCGATCATGCAGCAACAGAACATGAAGTGTTTCATGCGGTGGAACAAACATTGAAAGATATTCGTTCTTTAGTAAATCAGCTTATTAATACCGTTAGCGCATCTAATATCGTTATTACGGCGGATCACGGGTTTATTTATAATCGAGATACATTGCAAGCTAGTGATAAAGTAAAAAAAGATTTGTTGAATACTGATATTGAAAAGCGACGATTTATTATATCGAGTGAATCTGATTCTTTCGAAGGTACAATGAATTTTTCAATGGACTATGTGTTAGGTGAAGGTTCTGGAAAGTATGTAAAAGTGCCACGAGGGGCGAATCGTTTCGCTGTTCAAGGTACAGGAGCAAACTATGTACACGGTGGTGCAATGTTACAAGAAGTTGTAGTGCCAGTAATTAAGTTTAAAAATGATCGTAGTAAGTCTAGTAAGAATGATGTGAAAAAAGTTGAAGTGAAATTAACAAGTTTAACAAGAAAGATTACAAATAGCATTACATACTTAGAATTCTTCCAAACAGAAAAAATAGAAGATAAGAAGACGCCATTACGCTTAAAGGTGTATTTCACAGATGAAGAAGGTAATCGAATTTCTAATGAAAATATTATCATTGCAGATAGTCAGTCTTCTAAACCAGAAGATCGTACGTTTAAAGAAAAGTTTGTGCTAAAAAGCATGACGTATGATAAAACGAAGAAATATTATTTAGTGTTAGAGGATGAGGAAGAGACAGTTGAAAATATTTATGAGAAAGTAGCGTTTACGATTGATATAGCGATTACAAATGATTTTGGTTTCTAGAAGAAATGTGGGGTTGAGTGGAGATGGAGGATTTAAATATAAAGTTAAATGCTCATTTTGCAGGAAAAGTAGTACGCAAAGACTTAACAAAGAAAATTAAAGAAGGTGCGAATGTACCTGTATATGTACTTGAGTACTTACTTGGTATGTATTGTGCAACGGATGATGAAAAGAGTATGAATGATGGCGTACAAATGGTCAAAAAGATTTTATCGGATAATTTCGTACGTCCAGATGAAGCAGAGAAAGTAAAGTCGAAAGTTAAGGAGCTTGGCAAGTATACTGTCATTGATAAAATTGGCGTAAAATTAAATGATAAAAAAGACATATATGAAGCTGAGTTTTCTAATCTTGGATTAAATGGGGTTCCGATTTCTTCACATTATGTAAAAGAATTTGATAAGCTCCTTGCAGGTGGTATATGGTGTATTGTGAAAATGGAATATTATTTCGATGAAGAATCAAAAGGTACAAGCTCATTTAGCATTGAGAGCGTTACACCAATTCAAATGCCTAATATGGATTTAGAAGAGATGTTTGAACAAAGAAGACAATTTTCAAAAGAAGAATGGATTGATGTACTTATTCGTTCAACTGGTATGGAACCAACTCAATTAGAGGACACAGTAAAGTGGCATTTACTTGAAAGAATGGTACCACTCGTAGAGAATAATTACAATTTATGTGAGCTTGGACCGAGGGGGACAGGGAAATCACATATCTATAAAGAGATTTCCCCTAATTCGATTCTAGTATCAGGTGGCCAAACAACGGTTGCGAATTTATTTTACAATATGTCGACTAGAAAAATAGGCTTAGTTGGTATGTGGGATACAGTAGCATTTGATGAAGTTGCAGGAATTACGTTTAAAGATAAAGATGGCATCCAAATTATGAAAGATTATATGGCTTCAGGTTCCTTTGCCCGAGGCCGCGAAGAAAAAAATGCTAGCGCATCTATGGTTTTTGTAGGAAATATTAATCAAAGTGTAGATGTATTATTGAAAACTTCACACTTGTTTGATCCGTTCCCAGAAGCAATGGCATATGATTCTGCATTCTTCGACCGAATGCATTACTATTTACCGGGATGGGAAATTCCTAAAATGAGGCCTGAATTCTTCACAAATGAATATGGTTTCATTACAGATTATTTGGCAGAATTTTTACGAGAAATGCGAAAACGCTCTTTCTCAGATGCGATTGATAAATATTTCAGATTAGGAAATAATTTGAATCAACGTGATGTAATCGCAGTGCGTAAAACTGTTTCGGGTTTGATTAAGTTGTTATATCCGAACGGTGAATATATAAAAGAAGATGTGGAAGAAGTACTACGTTACGCTCTAATAGGACGCAGACGTGTGAAGGAACAATTAAAGAAAATTGGCGGTATGGAGTTTTATGATGTCAATTTCTCTTATATTGATAATGAATCAATGAATGAAGAATTTGTATCGGTTCCAGAACAAGGTGGAGGAACTTTAATTCCAGAGGGGATGAACAAACCTGGGCATATTTATACAGTTGCTCGTGGAAAGACTGGAATGATTGGTACTTATAAATTAGAAACTGAAGTTGTGAGTGGTAATGGTAAGTTTGAAAAAACAGGATTAAATTCAGATCGAGATGCTAAAGAAAGTATAGATACCGCCTTTAGATTCTTTAAAGCAAATAATAAAAATATAAGTGGTACTATTAGTACAACAACAAAAGACTACTTAATGCATATTCAAGATATTCACGGAGTTGGATTAACTGGTGAGTTATCGCTTGCAGCATTTATCGCATTATGTTCAGGTGCATTAAATAAACCGGTACAAAGTCAAATGGTAGTATTAGGGTCTATTAGTATAAGTGGAACGATTAATAAAGTAGAAGAATTAGCCAATGTATTACAAGTTTGTTTTGATTCAGGGGCGAAAAAAACACTTTTACCGATGGCATCGGCTGTAGACATACCAACTGTACCACCTGAACTGTTTGCTAAGTTTCAAATAGCTTTTTATCAAAGTGCGGAAGATGCGTTATTTAAAGCTTTAGGAGTCGAATAACCCCAAAGACAAATGGTAATAATGAAATGGATTCTTATTTCGTAAATAAATAGTTACATTAAATATTATGGAAGTGCTGAAATAATGATTATCACCACAGACTCAGTATGCATTTTATTCCTTTTGAGTTTTTTACCATGTCTACTGGGCTTTCGGGAAGGAAATTGGGGAACAAATGCTGTCATTCCATTTAATAATGAGTGAGGACGAACGAAATGATAGGACGTATAAATAAATGCGATCACTAACTTATTGACTTGAGAAAGAAAAATGATTTTTTCTCTATGTATTTAGGGTTTCGTTCCCCAAGTTTAATTTTCTTTGAATACTGGAAGTTGTCCACCCTTCTTTAACCATCAATTTAAAACATTGTTTTTTTATTTCATCATACTGTTTTTTCATCTGACATACTTCTTAATTAGAATAATTTATCCCTATACTGTGTACCGGTGTTACTGTACCACTTCACACTGAGTGCTGAAAAGAAGTGTGGTAATATTCAAGATATTATTTTAATAGGGCAGATGAATTCATCTAGTGAATTTTTATGAAAGTAAACATTGAAAGCATGTTCAATGTATTCTATAATAGAATCAAGAAAATTTTTCCTTTTTAATCATTCCTAAATAACCACAAACCTTTCGGGTTTACGATTCATTACAAGGAAGTGTATAAAACATATACGCTAATTTGTAATACGAATGTATTCCTGAGAGGTTTTTTTGCGTTATAGGAATAGGACAAGTATTGAACTAACAAGGAAGTGATAGGATGTCTTAACTTTTTAAGAAATGTAGTAAGGAAATATTAATTTTGAATTTCAAAATACAAAAGAAGGTGAAAAAAGATGAGAGGAGCAGTCTCGTCTTTTTTATTTCGAAAGGAGAAGGACATGGGTAAGAAAATTATGGTTCAATCTGTAAAGTTGGTAAAAGACAGTAATCGTATTTATGATATTGAGAAAAAGAAAATCACTTGTCCAGCGGATGCTGTACGCTTTGCACAGATTATATTTGATATAGAATCAAGGCCAAATGAAATTTTTGGTGTATTTAACTTAAATACAAAGAATGAAATTATTGGATGTAGTATTGTGTTTGAAGGAACTGTTGATTCATCGTTAGTCCATCCACGCGAGACGTTCCGCACAGCAATATTAAACAATGCATCTTCAATAGTATGTTTTCACAACCACCCTTCAGGCCATAGTATGGAATCTCAAGAAGATGTTGAAGTAACTAAGCGATTAAAAGAATGTGGAATTATTATTGGTATCCCTCTTCTAGATCATGTCATCATTGGAGATAATAGTTATGTAAGTTTATTGAAAAAGGGGATTATCTAATACAAAGCAATAAGCTAACTATTTTTAAGGGTGTGTATGGAGGAATAGGAAGATTCTAAAGCGTTTATTCGCATAGATCTTCTTATTCTTTTTTATTTGTAAGGTTGATTTATAAATATATTCATAATATGTGATTCGTGGAAATGGACAGATTAAAAGGTCAGAAATATAGGATAAGAAAAAAGGATCTATGCCTAATAAACTAACAAGATAGCTCTAACCTAAAGCGAGCAAAATTAGCTTAAAGGCTTTTGATATGAAGGAAAAAGAAGTAGTAAGCTGCTCAAGTGATAGAAAAGTAGTAGAAGAAAATCCAATAGCATTCAACGAGCAAACTTTGGAGTTAGTAAACCATTTGTGGCTGAAGGGAATAATGCGGGGATTGAAGATTTGAATGTACAACTTGTTCTCAAAGCAATGGAAATAGCTTTAGAAAAGAATGCGCCTAAGGTGAACGTAAACGTTTAGAACAAGTATTAGTTAAATATCGAAAAGAATCTTAAGTCAAATGGAATTTTCTCCCTTAAAAGAGCTGTTCCATTGTTATACATAAGAATCCATCTTGAATATCAAGGAGGGGACGGTATAATCTCGTTTGGGTTCGAACCAGCGACCGCAACCTTATTAAGATGGCGGTCTTTTTGATATATTAATCTTCCTTCTGTATTATAAATTCCCAAAACTTCTTTAATTCCTCTCGCTTTTGAG
>Ga0268252_1000220_pt1 | contig 39433 bp, 37 predicted proteins | sample AgamicMgSfrz_FD_200244 | JGI IMG/M metagenome (GOLD analysis project Ga0268252, IMG submission 200244) | Agave microbial communities from Guanajuato, Mexico - Mg.Sf.rz (v2) (version 3) | ecosystem: Host-associated > Plants > Phyllosphere > Phylloplane/Leaf | place: Guanajuato, Mexico | collected... | reverse complement strand
TTTAAAGGCGCTGACAGTCGCGGACTGCTGCGCGAAGCCTGGCGACGCATTCAGGCAAAAGGCTACTGGCTGGTGAATGTTGATGTCACCATTATTGCACAGGCGCCGAAAATGCTGCCGCACGTGCCGCAGATGCGCATCAATATTGCAGAAGATCTGGGTTGCCACATGGATGACGTCAACGTAAAAGCGACCACCACCGAGAAGCTGGGCTTTACCGGACGCGGCGAAGGCATCGCCTGTGAAGCCGTGGCGCTTATTGTACGGGCGGAGGCATAATGGCGTTACCTGAATGGCAGTGGCTGCATGGGAAACCGGAAATTCAGGGGCAGCTAAAGGCCAGCCCGCAAGATTTCGTGGTGACCGAAGATCTGGGCTACGAGGCGGACGGCGAAGGCGAACACCTGCTGGTGCGCATTCGTAAAACGGGATGTAATACGCGCTTCGTGGCGGATGCGCTGGCGAAGTTCGCCGGTATCCATCCGCGCGACGTCAGTTTTGCCGGCATGAAAGATCGCCATGCGGTAACGGAGCAAACGATCTGCCTGCGTCTGCCGGGCAAAGAGACGCCGAATTTCTTCGCCTTTACGCTGGAAGGCTGCGAAATCCTTCATCTGGCGCGCCACAAACGCAAATTGCGTACTGGCGCGCTGGCAGGGAACGCTTTTCAGCTGGTGCTGCGTCGCATCAGCGACCGGGCGGCGCTGGAGGAAAGGCTGCTGCGCGTGCAGTCGGGCGGCGCGCCGAACTATTTTGGTCAGCAGCGTTTTGGTCATCAGGGCAATAACCTGGAGCAGGCAAAGCGCTGGGCGAATGACGAAATCCGCGTGCGCGAACGCAACAAGCGCAGTTTTCTGCTTTCCGCCGCGCGTAGCGTGATGTTTAATCAGGTGGTCAGCGATCGCCTGGCCCGGCAGGGCAGCTTGACGCAGGCGATGAACGGCGATGCGCTACAGCTCACCGGTCGTGGCAGCTGGTTTGTTGCCACAGAAGAAGAACTTCCGGCTTTGCAGAAGCGCATTGAAAATAATGAGCTGCGGATTACCGCGCCGCTGCCGGGCAGCGGCGAGTGGGGCAGCCGTGACGCTGCGCTGGCTTTCGAACAACAGAGTCTCGCCGACAGCACGGCCTTTATTCAGCTGCTTGAGCGTGAGCGGGTAGAAGCGGCGCGTCGGGCGATGCTGGTTATCCCACGCGATATGCAGTGGAACTGGCACGATGACGCCACGCTGGCGTTACGTTTTTGGCTGCCGGCAGGAAGCTTTGCCACCAGCATAGTCAGGGAACTTTTCGAACTGGAAGGTAACGATGCGGATATTGCTGAGTAATGATGACGGAATTCATGCGCCAGGTATTCAGACGCTGGCAAAGGCGCTGCGTGAGATAGCCGAAGTGCAGGTTGTCGCGCCCGATCGCAATCGCAGCGGCGCCTCAAACTCGCTGACGCTGGAAACGCCGTTACGTACTTTTCCTTATCCAAACGGCGATATTGCCGTACAGATGGGCACGCCGACCGATTGCGTATTCCTGGGCGTGAATGCCCTGATGCGGCCAAAGCCGGATATTGTGGTTTCCGGGATTAATGCCGGGCCGAATTTAGGCGATGACGTCATTTACTCTGGCACGGTCGCTGCCGCGATGGAAGGGCGACATCTGGGGCTGCCCGCGCTGGCAGTATCCCTTGACGGCCAGCAGCATTATGAAACCGCTGCGGCAGTCACCTGCGCTATTTTACAGGGTTTGCAGCGTGAGCCGCTGCGCACCGGCCGTATTCTGAATATCAATGTTCCCGACCTGCCGCTGGATCAAATCAAAGGGATCCGCGTAACCCGCTGCGGCAGTCGTCATCCCGCCGATAAAGTTATTCCGCAGCAGGATCCGCGCGGCAATACGCTCTACTGGATCGGGCCGCCGGGCGATAAGCATGACGCCGGACCGGATACCGATTTTGCCGCCGTTGATGAAGGCTATGTCTCCGTAACGGCGCTGCATGTCGATCTGACCGCGCATCAGGCGCAAGAGGTGGTCGCCAGCTGGTTAACTGAAGCCGGAGTCGAGTCGCTATGGTGAGCAGACGCATCGAGGCTTTGCTGAATCAGTTACGTCAGCAGGGCATTGAGGATGAGCTTTTGCTGAAAGCGATTGGGGATGTTCCGCGCGAACGCTTTGTTGATGAAGCGCTGGAGCATAAGGCGTGGGAAAACATGGCGCTGCCGATTGGCTCCGGGCAGACCATTTCACAACCTTATATGGTGGCGAAAATGACCGCGCTGCTGGAGCTGAAGCCTGATTCACGCGTGCTGGAAATTGGCACCGGCTCAGGCTATCAAACGGCTATCCTTGCGCATCTGGTCGATCATGTCTGTTCCGTTGAGCGGATTAAAGGGCTGCAATGGCAGGCAAAACGCCGCCTGAAACAGCTCGATCTGCATAATGTCTCTACGCGTCATGGCGACGGCTGGCAAGGTTGGGCGGCACGCGCGCCATTTGATGCCATAATTGTCACCGCCGCGCCGCCGGAAATTCCTGAAGCTCTGATGGCCCAGCTTGATGAGGGCGGAATAATGGTTCTGCCGGTGGGGGAAGAGCTACAACTTCTGAAGCGTATTCGGCGTAAAGGCAGCGAATTTATCGTTGAAACGATTGAGCCGGTACGTTTTGTGCCGTTGGTACAGGGCGATCTCGCCTGATCGCTGCGACAATCAACAATGCATTTCTTCACAACTGATTAATGGCACAGGAATAGGGTTGTTGTTAGTATCAGCCATTCCATCTGTCAGCAACAGATAACCGGACGCGCCATGTCGCGTCCGCAGTTTTAAAGCGCGTCACAGGTTTGTTATCACGGGGGATAAATGAGCACAGGAAGCCCACTTTTTACTTTAAGCCGCCTTGCGGCTGTTTCATTAATTGGATTTTGGCTGACGGGTTGTACTTCTGATGATAACGCTCAGGCTCCGATTAGCACCGTAGGCAGTCAGTCACAGGGCGGAGCCGTCAGCGCCGGTTCCGGCGGCATGGTAAACGGCTCGACTTCTGCAAGGCCTGTATTTTCATCCAGCGCGAATAGTAACAACGCTAATGTAATTACGCAGAATGGCCGTATCGTTTATAACCGCAGTTATGAGAATATTCCGAAAGGTAGTTACAGCGGTGATACATATACGGTGAAACGAGGCGATACATTGTTCTATATCGCCTGGATTACCGGCAATGATTTTCGTGATTTAGCCCAGCGAAATAATATCGCTGCGCCTTACAACCTCAACGTGGGACAGGCTTTGCAGGTTGGTAACGGCTCAGGTTCACCGATTACCGGTGGAAATGCGATTACGGTAGCGGATGCAACGCAGGGGGGCGTACCTACTCCTCCGGGCTCAACACAAATCAAATCTTCTACAGTTGCGCAGCAACCGGTTATTACGTATTCTGATGATTCAGAAAAATCAGATGGCGGCAAAATGTTGCCTTCAGCGGGGACAACAACTGTTGCAACGACAACAGCCCCGGTTACCGCACCGCCGACGGTCAGCAGTACAACGTCCAGTTCAACCCCTGTGGCTGGCTGGCGTTGGCCTGGCGACGGTAAGATTATCGATAACTTCTCTGCCGCTGAAGGCGGTAATAAGGGGATCGATATCGCAGGATCGCGAGGACAGCCAGTGGTTGCCACCGCATCCGGTCGTGTAGTGTATGCAGGTAATGCACTGCGCGGTTACGGTAATCTGATTATCATCAAACATAATGATGATTACCTGAGTGCCTACGCCCATAACGACACTATGCTGGTCCGGGAACAACAAGAAGTTAAGGCGGGGCAGAAGATAGCTACTATGGGTAGCACCGGAACCAGTTCAGTAAGATTACATTTTGAAATTCGTTACAAGGGGAAATCCGTCAACCCGTTGCGTTATTTACCGCAGCGATAAACGGGCAGAGCCTTGAAGTTCTGCCCACGGATCACGGGTAGGAGCCGCTTATGAGCCAGAATACGCTGAAAGTTAACGAGTTACACGAAGATGCGGAATTCGACGAGAACGGAGCTGAGATTTTCGACGAGAAGGCTCTTGTTGAAAATGAACCTGGTGATAACGAACTAGCTGAAGAAGAGTTGTTGTCACAGGGTGCGACGCAACGTGTTTTAGATGCGACGCAGCTTTACCTCGGTGAGATTGGTTATTCGCCGCTGTTGACGGCAGAGGAAGAGGTATTCTTTGCTCGCCGCGCATTAAAAGGCGACATTCCATCTCGTCGTCGCATGATTGAAAGTAACTTACGACTGGTGGTGAAGATTGCTCGTCGTTACAGCAATCGTGGTCTGGCACTGTTGGACCTGATTGAAGAGGGCAACCTTGGCTTAATTCGTGCAGTTGAGAAGTTTGACCCGGAACGTGGGTTCCGTTTCTCAACCTATGCCACCTGGTGGATTCGTCAAACGATTGAACGGGCAATTATGAACCAAACCCGTACTATTCGTTTGCCGATTCACATCGTCAAGGAGTTGAACGTTTATCTGCGCACCGCGCGTGAACTGTCCCATAAGCTCGATCATGAGCCAAGTGCGGAAGAGATCGCCGAGCAGCTCGATAAACCAGTTGATGACGTAAGCCGTATGTTACGTCTCAACGAACGCATTACTTCAGTTGATACGCCGTTAGGCGGGGATTCTGAGAAAGCACTGCTGGATATTCTGGCCGATGAGAAAGACAACGGACCAGAAGACACCACGCAGGACGATGACATGAAACAAAGCATCGTTAAGTGGTTGTTTGAACTGAACGCTAAGCAGCGTGAAGTGCTGGCTCGTCGTTTCGGCCTGTTAGGTTACGAAGCGGCAACGCTTGAAGATGTGGGCCGTGAAATCGGCCTGACTCGCGAGCGTGTACGCCAGATCCAGGTTGAAGGCCTGCGTCGTCTGCGTGAAATCCTGCAGGCACAGGGCCTGAGCATTGAAGCTCTGTTTCGTGAGTAATCATGCTTAGACAATAAAATATGCGAAAAGCGGTGGTCAGTGGCCACCGCTTTTTTATTGCCTGTGATTTAGCTTTGCTGAATCACAGGCTCGCTGATCTAAAGCAGAGATTTAAGACGGTAAATCCATTCCAGCGCCTGGCGCGGTGAAAGCGTATCGGGATCCAGCGCCTCCAGCGCCTCGACGGCGGGCGAAGTCTCTTCAACCAGCAACGGCAACTGCGGGCCATCTGCCTTGCTTGCCGCCGCCGTGCCTGATAACGCCTCCAGCTCTTTTAGCTTTTGGCGTGCCCGTTTAATCACCTCTTTCGGTACGCCTGCCAGCGCAGCTACCGCCAGCCCGTAGCTTTTGCTGGCCGCGCCTTCTTGTACGCTGTGCATAAAGGCGATGGTATCGCCATGCTCAACGGCATCCAGATGCACGTTAGCCACGCCTTCCATTTTTTCAGCGAGCGTTGTCAGCTCAAAATAGTGGGTAGCGAACAGCGTCATCGCCTTAATGCGGCTGGCCAGACTTTCTGCACAGGCCCAGGCGAGAGACAGGCCGTCATAGGTTGAGGTGCCGCGTCCGATTTCATCCATTAATACCAGACTATGCTCGGTCGCGTTATGCAGAATATTGGCCGTTTCGGTCATCTCAACCATAAAGGTTGAACGGCCTGAGGCGAGATCGTCCGCTGCGCCGACGCGCGTAAAGATGCGATCGACCGGCCCGATGGTTGCCTGCTCTGCCGGAACGAAGCTGCCGATGCAGGCCATCAGCACGATCAGCGCCGTCTGACGCATGTAGGTACTTTTACCGCCCATATTCGGACCGGTAATGACCAGCATACGACGCTGTGGCGACAGCGACAGCGGGTTGGCGATAAAGGGCTCTTTTAATACCTGCTCGACCACCGGATGACGGCCGCCGGTCAGCTTGATGCCTGGCTTATCGCTTAAGGCTGGGCGGGTATAATTTAACGTCCAGGCGCGTTCGGCCAGGTTCGTTAATACATCCAGCTCGGCCAGCGCGGCGGCACTTTGCAGCAGCGCATCCAGATGTGGCAGCAGAAGATCAAAGAGTTCGTCATAGAGAGCCTTCTCCAGCGCTAACGCCTTACCTTTGGAGGTAAGCACTTTATCCTCATATTCTTTTAGTTCAGGAATAATGTAGCGCTCGGCATTCTTCAGCGTCTGGCGACGAACATAGTGCATCGGCACCAGATGGCTCTGTCCACGGCTTACCTGAATGTAATAACCATGTACCGCATTGAAGCCGACCTTGAGCGTGTCCAGACCCAACTTTTCACGTTCGCGGATTTCAAGACGGTCAAGATAATCGGTGGCGCCGTCAGCCAGCGCGCGCCATTCGTCCAGCTCCGCGTTATAACCTGGCGCAATTACGCCGCCATCGCGAACCAGCACCGGCGGCGTTTCAATAATGGCACGCTCCAGCAGTTCGCGCAGATCGCTAAATTCGCCCATTTGCTGGCGTAGCGTTGGAAGATGTCCGGCCTCGGCATTTTCTAACAGTGCATTCAGCTCCGGCAGCTGCTGAAACGCGTGGCGCATCCGCGCCAGATCGCGTGGGCGGGCGGTACGCAACGCCAGGCGCGCCAGAATGCGCTCCAGATCGCCAACCTGGCGTAACACCGGCTGCAGATCGGCACTAAGATCCTGTAAAGCGGCAATGCTCTCCTGACGTTGAAGAATGATACGGCTGTCTCTTACCGGCGTGTGCAGCCAGCGTTTCAGCATACGGCTGCCCATCGGCGTTACCGTTTTATCCAGTACCGCCGCCAGCGTATTTTCCACGCCGCCAGCCAGATTCTGCGTGATCTCCAGATTGCGGCGCGTGGCGGCATCCATGATGATGCTATCCTGCTGCCGCTCCATGGTCAGTGCACGGATATGCGGTAAAGAGGTGCGCTGCGTATCTTTTACGTATTGCAGCAAACAGCCAGCTGCGCGCAGCGCAAGATGGGCGTTTTCTACACCGAAGCCAGTCAGATCGCGCGTTCCGAACTGGAGATTAAGCTGCTGGCGCGCGGTATCGAGTTCAAACTCCCACAGCGGGCGACGGCGCATGCCGCGACGGTTTTCAATAAGATCCATCGCCGCAAAATCTTCCGGGTAGAGCAGCTCAGCAGGATTGGTACGCTGTAACTCCGCGGCCATCGCTTCACGATCGGCAGGCTCGGTCACACGGAAACGGCCCGAACTGATATCCAGCGTGGCATAGCCAAAGCCACGTGAATCCTGCCAAATCGCTGCCAGTAAATTATCCTGACGCTCGTTTAACAGGGCTTCATCACTGATGGTGCCTGGCGTCACAATGCGCACAACTTTACGCTCAACTGGCCCTTTGCTTAGCGCCGGATCGCCAATCTGTTCGCAAATAGCTACCGACTCGCCCAGCTGAACCAGCCTGGCCAGATAGTTTTCTACGGCATGATAGGGAACGCCCGCCATCGGTATCGGTTCGCCCGCGGAGGCGCCGCGTTTGGTCAGAGAGATATCCAGCAGTTGAGATGCGCGTTTGGCATCGTCATAAAACAGCTCATAGAAATCCCCCATACGATAAAACAGCAGGATGTCAGGATGCTGTGCCTTCAGGCGAAGGTACTGCTGCATCATTGGCGTATGGTTACCAATATCCATATCTGTTGATCCTTTCACGGTCATCTCACTCAACTTGCGTGTTCCTGTTGGTATCTGCGGCGGTCGGGTTATTCTGGCGGATCCTATCGCTAAAGCATCGAAAGCGCTACCCGACGTTAACAGGCGCAGCGCCGGAAGGGGAGGTTTATCGCAACGCTAAAAACGTTTCTTCGGTACAGCTCGCAAAGTGGCATAAGCTTGTGCTACATCAATGGCGCCGCAGGAATAAGGTTGTCCCCGATAAAATTAAGGTTATAGAATGAGCGCCTTTTTCGTTACCCATCGGGTAGTTAATTAATGAGGTTGTAATGCAGACTTTACCTTCTTGCCCTGAATGCCATTCCGAATATACCTGGCAGGATGGCGATGCGCTGAATTGTCCAGAATGCGGTCATATCTGGTCACAGCAAGAGGCCGGAACGTTAGAAGATGAGGGATTAGTGGTACGTGATGCGAACGGTACGCTGCTGGCGGACGGCGACAGCGTAACGGTGATCAAAGATCTCAAAGTGAAGGGCAGCTCTTCAGCGCTGAAGATTGGAACCAGGGTTAAAGGGATCCGCCTGGTGGAAGGAGATCATAATATTGACTGTAAGATCGACGGTTTTGGGCCCATGAAGCTTAAATCAGAGTTTGTTAAAAAGATCTAAGCGGGATTACATTGGCAGGAAGCGCTATTCGTCTGATTAAAGCAGCTCAGCGTTTATGCTTCGCTGCCCTCTCCCGTTCAGCTAAACAGCATATCGATCGCTTCGCACTGCGCCTCGTTCAGGATGCCGCCGCTGTTGCGCGACAGCGGAGTCATATAGCCAAACTTACGTGCTACTGCCGTCTTGATGGTGGTCACGAAGTCATCGCCTACCGTATAGATCGCCATCAGTTTGCCGATGCGCTGCTGGAACTGCGTCAGCGCGGCTAAATCCCCGGCTCGCCAGGCGTGCATCGCTTCGGCAAACATCGCGGGAACCAGATTATTTAATCCACTGATAACGCCGGCACCGCCTGCTAACAGGTTTGGCAACAGATACTCATCGTAACCGGAAAGCACGGCAAAATCGGCCCGCACTTTTTTGGTTTCCTCTATTAAGGAACGGTTATGGGACAGGCAATCGGTCGTGTCCTTTATTCCGATAAAGTTTGGTAGCTCTGCGGCCAGTTCCGCCACCAGCGCCGCATCCAAATCGCAGCCAGTGCGGGCAGGGAAGTTATAGGCAAACCATTTGCCCTCCAGTTCCCGATCCAGCTGGCGATAGTAACTTAACAGCTGCTGCCGGGTTTGGCCGTAATACCATGGCGGCAATACCATAACGGCGTCGTAACCGCTTTCCCATGCCTGGCGCGCTAAATCTAACATGTCAACCCTGGCGCTGCTGGAGATATTCGCTACCATACTCAGCCGTGACATACTGCGCGCTTCATGGATAAGTAGTTTGCGTTCTGCATGCGACAGCGAGATAAATTCGCCGATGCTGCCCATAAGCAATAAGGTATCGATGCCGGAGGCGTCCAGTCGCGCGAAATGTTGCCCCAGCGCATCCAGATCGAGACGATTATCTGCTGTAAAGGGTGTTACCGACGGGCACCAGACGCCCGAAAAAGCTGGCTTTGCTTCCATAGATTCCCCCATACGCAAGAAATGAAACATTGTTTTAACTTAATCGCTTTCACAGGTATGTGTCACAGCAGACAGCGTAATAATCCAACCGCGATCGCACTTTTCATTTTTACTGGCTGCGTTACGCAAAAATACTTAACTGTCATAATCACTAAGCGGGAAGCTTTGTTCCGCCGCAATAATCCGCAGTCTGCATGACTTGCTATGTCGCCTCGCCGCCCTCATATAGAACGGGAATCCGTCTCGCAAAACCATCATTCCGTCCAGCTTAAAAAGCGAAAACGGTACGCCTTGCGCCCGGTTTATTGCTAACGTTGATAGAGATTGCTTGTACGGATGAAATGATGACTGACGAACAACTGAAACAATTAAGCGCGACTACCGGACAGCTGCTGTTACAACGTCGGGCTACCGTTACCACGGCGGAATCCTGTACCGGCGGCTGGATTGCCAAGGTATTCACAGATATTGCTGGTAGTTCCGCCTGGTTTGAACGTGCCTTTATTACCTACAGTAACGATGCCAAGCAGCAGATGGTTGGCGTGACGGAAGGCAGCCTGCAGCGTTGGGGAGCGGTAAGTGAACAGGTTGTGCAGGAGATGGCGGCGGGCGCTTTAAAAGAGGCCAAAGCCGACTATGCTATTGCGGTCAGCGGTATTGCCGGACCCGATGGCGGCACGGCGGAAAAGCCGGTCGGTACGGTCTGGTTCGCCGTTGTTTCCTCGACAGGAAAGCAGCGAACGAAAAGCATTGTTTTTCAGGGTGATAGAGAAGCAGTGCGCCGTCAAACCGTGGCCGTAGCGTTACAAATATTACATGATGATTTTCTCAAAATTTGACTTGATACTGTATGATTATACAGTATAATTACCATCCAACGAACGAGAGCATTGCACACAACTGTGGCGTGCTTTACCCCGGCATGATTAGGAGTAGAAATGGCTATTGACGAAAACAAGCAAAAGGCTCTGGCTGCAGCGCTGGGCCAAATTGAGAAGCAATTTGGTAAAGGCTCCATCATGCGCCTGGGTGAAGACCGCTCAATGGATGTGGAAACCATCTCGACCGGTTCGCTTTCGCTTGATATCGCCCTTGGTGCTGGCGGCCTGCCAATGGGCCGTATTGTCGAAATTTACGGCCCGGAATCTTCCGGTAAAACCACGCTGACGCTGCAGGTTATTGCCGCCGCACAGCGTTCAGGCAAAACCTGCGCCTTTATTGACGCGGAACATGCGCTGGATCCGGTTTATGCCAAAAAGCTCGGCGTAGATATCGATAACCTGCTGTGTTCACAGCCTGATACCGGTGAGCAAGCGCTGGAAATCTGTGATGCGCTGGCCCGTTCCGGCGCGGTAGACGTCATTATCGTCGACTCCGTTGCGGCGCTGACGCCGAAAGCGGAAATCGAAGGTGAAATCGGCGACTCACATATGGGCCTTGCCGCACGTATGATGAGCCAGGCGATGCGTAAGCTGGCCGGTAACCTGAAGCAGTCCAACACGCTGCTGATCTTTATCAACCAGATCCGTATGAAAATTGGCGTTATGTTCGGTAACCCGGAAACCACCACCGGTGGTAACGCGCTGAAATTCTACGCATCTGTCCGTCTTGATATTCGTCGTATCGGCGCAATCAAAGAGGGCGATAACGTGGTCGGTAGCGAAACGCGCGTGAAAGTGGTCAAAAACAAGATCGCCGCGCCGTTTAAACAGGCTGAATTCCAGATCATGTATGGCGAAGGGATTAACATCTACGGCGAGCTGGTCGATCTGGGCGTGAAACACAAGCTGATCGAGAAGGCTGGCGCCTGGTATAGCTACAATGGCGATAAGATCGGCCAGGGTAAAGCAAATGCCAGCAACTACCTGAAAGAAAACAGCGCGGTAGCAAAAGAAATTGAGCAGAAGCTGCGTGATATGCTGCTGAATAATCCGACCGAAGAAGGCAAAGCGGATTTCTCAGCGGATGATTACGAAGGCGCCGCCAGCGAAACTAACGAAGACTTTTAATTTCCTGAGGTTTTCTGATGTTAGCGAAGCTTCCGAATAAGTGAAGCCTTCTGAAAAAGACCCCGGCCAGCCCAGCTGTTCGGGGTTTTTCTTTAATACTTTGTATCCAGCCTTAATTCTCGCTACCCTCGTTTTTACTGCTTATCTCAAACTTCAACCCTGACGGGAGCACAATGATCGACAAGCCTGCCACCCCTGTAACTTTTGCACGTCTGTTGGATCGGGCGACACGCATTCTGGCGATGCGCGACCATAGCGAAGCGGAGTTCCGGCGTAAGATAACGCAGTCAGCAGCGCGTGCGGCCATGCATCATGATGAACCGGCGGAAGAGATTCCGGCGGAGTTGCTGGAGCAGCTCGTTGCCTGGTGTTATGAACATAGCTGGCTGGATGATGTTCGTTTTGCCCAGCGCTTTGTTATCAGCCGTAGCCGCAAAGGCTATGGCCCGCAGCGTATTCGTATGGAACTGGCGCAAAAGGGCATCGGTCGCGATCTGGCGGAGGCCGCGCTTGGCGAAGCGGAAATCGACTGGTCAGCCCAGGCATTAGACGCTGCCGAACGTAAATTTGGCTTGCCGCTGCCGCAGGAATGGAAGCAAAAAGCCAAAGTAATGCGCTATCTACAGGCTAAAGGCTTTTTTATGGAAGATATTCAGGCTATTTATCGAAATTATGATGATTGAGTCGAGATGGGATTTTACTTCCCACGGAAGAAAATTTATCTTATTCCCACTTTTTGTTGGTAACTCTTCACGCAGCCGTGTGGAATGCCCGCCCGGTGCCAAGGGAAGAACCTTCGTTAGCGTATTCCAGGATATTTATGAGCAAGAGTACTGCTGAGATCCGTCAAACGTTTCTCGATTTTTTCCATAGCAAGGGACACCAGGTTGTTGCCAGCAGCTCCCTCGTACCCCATAACGATCCGACGTTGCTGTTTACCAACGCCGGGATGAACCAGTTTAAAGACGTTTTCCTTGGACAAGACAAGCGCAGCTACTCGCGTGCTACCACTTCGCAGCGCTGCGTGCGCGCCGGTGGTAAACATAACGATCTGGAAAACGTCGGTTATACCGCGCGTCACCATACCTTCTTCGAAATGCTGGGCAACTTCAGCTTCGGCGACTATTTCAAAAAAGAAGCCATCGCCTTTGCTTGGGAACTGCTGACTTCGGCGCAGTGGTTTAACCTGCCGAAAGAGCGTCTGTGGGTGACCGTTTACGAAACCGATAACGAAGCCTGGGACATTTGGGCCAATGAAATTGGCGTGCCGCCAGAGCGCATTATTCGTATCGGCGATAATAAAGGCGGCGCTTACGCGTCAGATAACTTCTGGCAAATGGGCGATACCGGCCCGTGCGGCCCGTGCAGTGAAATTTTCTACGATCACGGCGATCATATCTATGGCGGCCCGCCGGGCAGCCCGGACGAAGACGGCGATCGTTACATCGAGATCTGGAATATCGTCTTTATGCAGTTTAACCGTCAGCCTGACGGGACTATGCTGCCGCTGCCTAAACCTTCGGTTGATACCGGTATGGGCCTGGAGCGTATTTCCGCGGTGCTGCAGCATGTTAACTCCAACTATGAAATCGATCTGTTCCAGAAACTGATCGCGGCGGTGGCTGAGGTTACCGGCGCCACCGATCTGAGCAACAAGTCGCTGCGCGTAATTGCGGACCATATTCGTTCCTGTGCATTCCTGATTGCCGATGGCGTTATCCCGTCGAATGAAAACCGTGGCTATGTGCTGCGCCGTATCATTCGTCGTGCGGTACGTCATGGCAATATGCTGGGCGCTAAAGGCAGCTTCTTCTATAAGCTGGTCGGCCCGCTGATTGAGGTTATGGGCAGCGCCGGTGAAGATCTGCAACGCCAGCAGGCGCAGGTTGAGCAGATCCTGAAAAGCGAAGAAGAGCAGTTTGCTAAAACGCTGGAGCGTGGTCTGGCGCTGCTGGACGAAGAGCTTGCCAGCCTGCAGGGCGATACGCTGGATGGCGAAACGGTCTTCCGTCTCTACGATACCTTTGGTTTCCCGGCTGACCTGACGGCAGACGTGTGCCGCGAGCGTAATCTGAAAATCGATGAAGCGGGCTTTGAGCAGGCGATGGAGCGTCAGCGCCAGCGCGCGCGCGAAGCCAGCGGTTTTGGCGCTGATTACAGCAATGTGATCAGTATCGATTCCGCCTCAGCGTTCAAAGGTTATGACCATCTGGCGCTGAAAGCCGCCGTTACCGCGATTTATGTCAACGGCCAACCAGCAGATGAAATTACCGCTGGTCAGGAAGGCGTTATCGTACTGGACGAAACGCCATTCTATGGCGAGTCGGGCGGTCAGGTTGGCGATACCGGCATCCTGAAAGGGTTAAACGCTGAGTTTAACGTGAGCGATACGCAGAAATATGGTCAGGCTATCGGTCATATCGGCAAGCTGACGTCAGGACAGCTGCGTATCGGTGACCGGCTGGACGCGCAGGTTGATGAGGCGCGCCGGGCGCGCATTCGTCTGAACCACTCCGCCACACATTTGCTTCATGCTGCGCTGCGCCAGGTTCTGGGCGATCATGTCGGGCAGAAGGGTTCGCTGGTTAACGATAAATACCTGCGTTTCGATTTCTCGCATTCCGAAGCGATGAAGCCGCAGGAGATCCGTCAGGTCGAGGATATCGTTAATGCGCAGATTCGCCGTAACCTGCCGGTAGAAACTAACATCATGGATCTCGAAGAGGCCAAAGCGAAAGGTGCCATGGCGCTGTTTGGCGAGAAATATGATGCGCGCGTGCGCGTACTGTCAATGGGCGACTTTTCTACTGAACTGTGCGGCGGCACGCACGCCAGCCGTACGGGCGATATTGGCCTGTTCCGCATTACCTCCGAATCGGGTACCGCAGCCGGCATACGCCGCATCGAAGCCATTACGGGCGAAGCGGCGCTGGCGCAGGTTAATGCGCAGGCTGAACAGTTACAGGATATTGCGCAGCTGGTGAAAGCGAACAGCGCGAACCTGAATGAGAAAGTGCGCGCCATGCTCGATCATGCCCGTGCGCTGGAAAAAGAGCTGCAACAGTTAAAAGATCAACAGGCGGCCCAGGAAAGTGCTTCTCTGAGCAGCAAGGCGAAAGAGATCAACGGCATCAGGCTGCTGGTCACCGAGCTGAGTAACGTTGAACCTAAGCTGCTGCGCGTCATGGTTGATGATTTGAAAAATCAGCTGGGCTCGGCAGTGATTGTCCTGGCTACGGTAGCTGAAGGGAAAGTCTCTCTGATTGCTGGCGTAACCAAAGATCTTACCGATCGTGTGAAAGCAGGCGAGCTGATTGGCGCTGTGGCTCAGCAGGTCGGTGGTAAAGGCGGTGGGCGTCCAGATATGGCACAGGCGGGTGGTACGGATGCGCAGGCCTTGCCTGACGCGCTGGCCAGCGTTGAATCCTGGGTTACCGCCAGACTATAAGAGATAACAAAGTAGTGCGGAAAGCGCCGTGGATTTACCTCCGCTGGCGCTTTTTAATGCAATCCGTACGCTGTAATAACAAAGTCAGGTTGCGGGTAATGATTTCGGCTAAACTAACTATCAGCAGAATGTATTAGCGTGACAAGATGCTTTGCTGTATTTGTCATCATCTACGTTTCGCGCTATATGATGGATAATGCCGGGGACCCGACAGGCCCGACTCTTTTAATCTTTCAAGGAGCAAAGAATGCTTATTCTAACTCGTCGAGTTGGTGAAACACTCATGATTGGCGATGAGGTGACGGTAACGGTACTGGGCGTCAAAGGTAACCAGGTTCGTATTGGTGTGAACGCGCCAAAAGAAGTTTCAGTACACCGCGAAGAGATTTATCAGCGCATTCAGGCTGAAAAGAGCCAGCCGCAATAAAGCCATTTCGAATCGTGCGCCTCGCTCTGATTGCAGCGAGGCGCAAACTTTTTTCTCTTCCCGATTTATTCTTTTTCCTCCCGATTGTGAACTACCTTCTGTTTTACTGTTGATAAATCACTCTTTTTGTCGGCAAATTACGCGGATTGGGCGGCTTTTGTGCAAACAGAAATTTGTTGGGAAAAATTGTTTGACTTATAAGTCCGGGAAAGTAATATGTGCGCCACGCAGTGCCGATGAGCGGAAACAAAGTTCAGTAGCACAGTTCTCAAGAACGCGTAAGGTGAGATGGCCGAGAGGCTGAAGGCGCTCCCCTGCTAAGGGAGTATGCGGTCAAAAGCTGCATCGAGGGTTCGAATCCCTCTCTCACCGCCATTTAATGATGCATCCGTAGCTCAGCTGGATAGAGTACTCGGCTACGAACCGAGCGGTCGGAGGTTCGAATCCTCCCGGATGCACCATCTCTAAGAAGTAAAACGATACAGTATTAGCAGCCTGTGTCACGGTGAGTTGTCAGCACCCTGCGTTATACAAGAATTTGTTATGCATCCGTAGCTCAGCTGGATAGAGTACTCGGCTACGAACCGAGCGGTCGGAGGTTCGAATCCTCCCGGATGCACCATCTTCTCGAAGGCAATGTCTTCTCTGGTATTTCTTCAGGTCGTTACAGTTCCCTCAGTTTTTCCGATGCATCCGTAGCTCAGCTGGATAGAGTACTCGGCTACGAACCGAGCGGTCGGAGGTTCGAATCCTCCCGGATGCACCATCTTCTGATTTTCTTTCGATTCTCTTCATTCGATTTTATCCTTACTACCCAATTTTCCTTCTTTGTCTTCATTCGAATTTATTGCGCCTGTACCAACCCGCTTACGCTTTCAGCATTATTCCGTTTAGCTTCATTGTTGCTCTTTGTTTCATCCTGCTGAACTCCCTGACCTTTTTCTGATTCGTAAATTCCCCAATAGATTCAAAGCATTTGCTGTTCACTGCTACCGGCGACAACCTGCATACTTTACGTTAAAGTAAAGGGGCATTTATTCATTGCCGGGAGAGGGTATGTACGATCGCTATGATGGCCTGATTTTCGATATGGACGGTACTATTCTTGATACTGAACAAACTCATCGTCAGGCATGGCATCAGGTGTTGGGGCGCCATGGTTTATCTTTTGATGAAGAGGCCATGATTGGCCTTAACGGTTCTCCGACCTGGAAAGTCGCGCAATTTATTATCGCCAGCCACCAGGCGGATCTTGACCCTCACCAACTGGCAGCAGAAAAAACCGTGGCGGTTAAAGCCATGTTGTTTGATACCGTGCGTCCGTTGCCGCTGATTGACGTTGTCAAGACCTGGCATGGGCGTAAGCCGCTGGCGGTTGGAACGGGCAGTGAACATGCAATGGCCGATGCATTATTAACGCATCTCAATCTGCGCCACTATTTTGACGTTATCGTCGGTGCTGATGATGTACCGCGCCATAAACCTGAACCAGACACTTTTCTGCGCTGTGCCGCGCTAATGGGCGTCGCGCCAGAAAAGTGCGTCGTGTTTGAAGATGCTGATTTTGGTTTGCAGGCAGCGCAAGCGGCCGGTATGGATGCGGTGGATGTCCGCCTGTTGTGAATGACATCCTGAGTTACGGTTCGTTATTTACCAGTAGCTTTTTGAGCGCCACGCTGCTTCCCGGTAGCTCTGAGGTGCTGCTGGTAACGTTACTGGTGGCAGGGAAAACGCCGGCATTAGGTTTGATTTTTGTCGCAGCTGTGGGGAACACGCTCGGCGGATTAACAAATGTAGTCATTGGTCGCTTGTTGCCGCCAAAGCAGGGGCGATGGCATGACACAGCAATGGCGTGGTTGCGCCGGTTTGGTCCTGCGGCACTGTTATTCAGCTGGCTACCGCTGACTGGCGATCTGCTGTGTGTCCTTGCTGGCTGGTTGCGTTTCTCATGGCTGCCGGTAGTGCTGTTTCTGGCTATTGGCAAGACCCTGCGTTACGTAGTGGTGGCGACCGCGACTTTACAGGGCATGGCGTGGTGGCATTGATTCACCCTGAATCGGGGCTACGGTTAACATTATGCTAAACAAAAATAAATTATTCTCTGAGCGGGAGGTCACTTTGATCCCGGACGTATCACAGGCGCTTTCCTGGCTGGAAGCTCACCCTGACGCCCTGAAAGGTATTGGCCGCGGCATCGAGCGTGAAACGCTACGTGTCAGGCCTGACGGCAAATTAGCTACAACCGACCATCCAGCGCACCTTGGCGCGGCGTTGACCCATAAATGGATCACTACCGATTTTGCTGAATCGCTGCTTGAGTTTATTACGCCAGTCGATCGCGACATCGATCATCTGTTAGCGTTTCTGCGTGATATTCACCGTCACGTTGCGCGCGAATTGGGTGAAGAACGCATGTGGCCTTTTAGCATGCCCTGCGTGATTGAAAGCAGCGATGTTATCCAGCTGGCCCAATATGGCAGCTCTAACATTGGCCGCATGAAAACGCTGTATCGAGAAGGGTTGAAAAATCGCTATGGCGCGTTAATGCAGACCATTTCCGGCGTGCATTACAATTTCTCGCTGCCGCTCTCTTTCTGGCAGGCCTGGGCAGGCGTAAAAGATACTGAAAGCGGTAAAGATGCGATCTCAGCGGGCTATTTACGGTTAATTCGTAACTACTACCGCTTTGGCTGGGTGATTCCCTATCTCTTTGGCGCGTCGCCCGCAGTTTGTTCGACTTTCCTTCAGGGGAAAGAGAGCAGCTTGCCTTTCGAACGCAACGAGCGCGGTATGCTTTGGCTGCCTCACGCGACATCGCTGCGCTTAAGCGACTTGGGTTATACCAATAAATCTCAAAGTAATCTCGGTATCACCTTTAATACGCTGGACGGCTATGTCGAGGCGCTGAAAAAGGCAATCAAAACGCCGTCTGAAGAATATGCGCGCATGGGCGTTAAAGATGAAGAAGGGCGCTGGCTGCAGCTGAATACTAATGTATTGCAGATTGAAAACGAGCTGTATGCGCCGATTCGGCCAAAGCGTGTGACGCGTTCAGGCGAAGCGCCGTCTGATGCGCTGGCGCGCGGCGGCATTGAATATATTGAAGTGCGTTCACTCGATATTAACCCTTTCTCGCCGGTTGGCGTTGATGAAACCCAGGTGCGCTTCCTCGATCTGTTCCTGATTTGGTGTACCCTTGCGGACGCGCCGGAAATGAGCAGCGCTGAGCTACAATGCGCGCGTAAAAACTGGAACCGCGTCATTCTGGAAGGGCGTAAGCCGGGGCAAACCATTGGCATGGGCTGTGAAGATGCGCGCCAGCCGTTGGACGTGGTTGGCAAAGCACTGTTTGCCGATCTGCAACGTGTGGCGGAAGTGCTTGATAGCCAATCCGGTTCGCCTGATTATCAACAAGTTTGCGATCGGTTGGTCGCTTCTTTCGACGATCCTGAACTAACCTATTCAGCACGTATTTTACAAGCGATGCTGGATAACGGGATCGGCGGAACCGGTCTGGCGCTGGCCGAGCAGTATCGTCAGATGCTGACGGAAGAGCCGTTACAGGTGCTGAGCGCAGAAGATTTTACCCAGGAAGCGCTACGTTCGCGCAATGCGCAACAGGAGCTGGAAGCGGCGGATAAGTTGAGTTTTGAAGCGTTTCTGGCGAGCAAGAAAGGGTAGAAAAGAAAAAGGCCACATCACTGTGGCCAAATTAACATCTCTGTTGTCAGGGATGATGATAACAAATGCGCGTCTTTCACTTATTCAGACGCACGGCGAACCGAAAAGTTTCATCGTTCACAAAAAAATTTTTAGCTGAGGTAACGATATGCCATTACTGGACAGTTTTACCGTCGATCATACGCGTATGGCCGCACCGGCAGTTCGCGTAGCGAAAACCATGAACACTCCTCATGGCGATACCATCACTGTATTTGACCTGCGTTTCTGCGTGCCGAATAAAGAAGTGATGCCAGAGCGCGGTATACACACGCTGGAACACCTGTTTGCAGGTTTTATGCGTAACCATCTGAACGGTGACGGCGTGGAAATTATCGATATTTCACCCATGGGCTGCCGTACCGGTTTTTATATGAGCCTGATTGGCACGCCGGCTGAGCAGCGCGTTGCTGACGCCTGGAAAGCAGCAATGAATGATGTTCTGAAGGTTAACGATCAGAACCAGATCCCGGAACTTAATGAATATCAGTGCGGCACTTACCAGATGCACTCGCTGGATGAGGCGAAAGATATCGCGCGTCACATCCTGGAGCAGGACGTACGCGTTAACCATAACGAAGAGCTGGCGCTGCCGAAAGATAAGCTGAAAGCGCTGGAAATTCACTGACTGGCACGGACAAAAAAAGGGTCGCATCGGCGACCCTTTTTTATGTCTGAATTATTCTCTTTGGCGGTAGCGTTCACGCGCCTTTGCGGCTGGCTTACGATCCCACGCTGGCTTTCAGCGGCTGTTGCGGCGTCACTCTGACCTGCTTCACCCTGTTATCCTGCACATCCAGAATATCGACGTCATAGTCTTCTATCTGAATTCGGGTACCCGGCAATGGAATCTCTTCAAGTTCTTCCAGCAGCATTCCGTTAATCGTACGCGCTTCTTCCTGAGGCAAATGCCAGTTAAAGGCTTTGTTAATTTCCCGCACGTTTGCGCTGCCTTCAATCAATACCGAACCATCGCTTTGCGGCATCACCTCTTCAGCCAGCGAAGGCGACATTGAGGTGGTGAAATCCCCGACGATCTCTTCAAGAATATCTTCGATGGTGACCAGCCCTTTAATATCGCCGTACTCATCTACCACCAGGCCGACCTTTTTCTTGTTGCGCTGGAATTTAACCAGCTGCATGTTAAGCGGCGTCCCTTCCGGCACATAGTAGATCTCGTCCGCGGCGCGCAGCAGGTTCTCTTTCGTGAACTCTTTCTTCTCGGTCATCATGCGCCAGGCCTCACGTACACGCAGCATGGCTACGGCATCGTCCAGTGAATCCCGGTACAGGACGATACGGCCATGCGGAGAGTGCGAAACCTGACGTTCAATCGATTTCCAGTCATCGTTGATATTGATGCCGACGATCTCATTACGCGGCACCATAATGTCATCAACGTTAACTTTCTCTAAATCCAGCACCGACAGCAGCATTTCCTGATGGCGGCGGGAGATCTGCGAACGTGATTCGTAAACCAGCGTGCGCAGCTCATCTTTATTTAGCGCCGAGCTAATGGAGCCGTCAGATTTGATGCCGACCATACGCATCAGCAGGCGAGTAATGGTGTTCAACAGCCATACCAGCGGCATCATGATAATTTGCAGCGGGCCCAGCAGCAGGCTGCTGGGATAGGCAACTTTTTCCGGGTAGAGCGCGGCAATGGTTTTTGGCAGGACTTCGGCAAAAACCAGGACGGCAAATGTCAGCACGCCGGTCGCAATAGCCACGCCGGCATTGCCGTATAAACGCATGCCCAGAATCGTCGCCAGCGACGAGGCGAGAATATTCACCAGGTTATTGCCGATCAGCACCAGGCTTATCAGGCGATCGGGACGGCGCAGCAGTTTTTCAACGCGACGGGCGCTGCGGTTGCCGTTTTTGGCTCTGTGCCGCAGCCGGTAACGGTTAAGTGTCATCATGCCGGTCTCGGAACCGGAAAAATAAGCCGAGACCAGAATCATCACAATCAGCGTAATAATCAGAGTGGTGGTTGAAACGTGTTCCAACGCGAAATCCTTGTGGTCAATCAGTGGGTAAGCAGATGCTGTAAAACGCGACTGCCGAAGTAAGACATGGTCAACAGCAGCGCGCCGCCGCAGTTAAACCAAACGACGCGGCGTCCACGCCAGCCTTCATGATAGTGTCCCCAGAGCAAAACGATATAAACAAACCAGGCCAAAATCGACAGTACTGCCTTATCGACATTCTCCGGCGAAAACAGGTTCTTCATATAAAACAGGCCGGTGCAGAGAACCAGTGTCAGCAGCACGACGCCAACCTGAGTAATATGAAACATTTTGCGTTCAATCGTCATCAACGGGGGAATATCGTTGCTGAAGGCGAGGCGCTTATTTTTCAGCTGGTAATCGATCCAGGCCAGTTGCAGCGCGTACAGCGCGGCGATAATCAACGTGGCGTAGGAAAAAAGCGCCAGTCCAATATGAATCATCATGCCGGGCGTCGTTTCCAGATGCGTAATAAACGCATTCGGCACAAAGGTCGCGAAGGCGAGATTAATTAGCGCAAAGCTGTAAACAACCGGCAGCAGCAGCCAGCCGCGATTACGCGACGCGACAATGGTCATAATAATGCAAATCAGCAGGCTGACCAGCGAAGCAATGTTTAGCAGGCTAAGGTTTTGCGCGCCATTGACGAAAATGCGCTGCTGTAACGCAACCGCATGCGCCGCCAGCGCCAGCGTTGCCGAAAGCACGGCCATTCGTCGCCAGGCGCCGTTATTCCGCAGCAGGCTGGGAATAATCAGGGCAAGGCTAAATGAGTAGGCAAAGAGCGCCAGAATCGCAAAAGCAGACATAGAGTGTGGTCAAATACCGGAAAGATGAAGAAAAACGCAGTATAGCGCCAGCCAGAGTTTGCTCCAAACGTTCTCATTGTCGATTGCAGAGATCGGCAAGGCTTCGTGTTATAATCCGCCGCATTGTGTCGCCCAGGCGGCTCTGTATTATGTTGAGCGAGAGACAATGTTTGATAATTTAACCGATCGATTGTCGCAAACCCTGCGAAATATCAGCGGCCGCGGAAGGCTGACCGAAGAGAACGTCAAAGAAACCCTGCGCGAAGTGCGGATGGCGCTGCTGGAAGCGGACGTTGCGCTGCCGGTGGTCCGTGAATTTATTAACCGCGTAAAAGAGCGCGCGGTAGGGCATGAAGTCAATAAAAGCCTGACGCCAGGTCAGGAGTTTATCAAGATCGTGCGTAATGAGCTGGTTGAAGCGATGGGTTCAGAAAACCATGCGCTTAACCTGGCCGCGCAGCCGCCAGCCGTGGTGCTGATGGCGGGCTTACAGGGCGCCGGTAAAACCACCAGCGTCGGTAAGCTGGGTAAGTTCCTGCGTGAAAAGCACAAGAAAAAAGTGCTGGTGGTTTCTGCCGACGTTTATCGCCCGGCGGCGATTAAACAGCTGGAAACGCTGGCGCAGCAGGTTGGCGTTGATTTCTGTCCGTCCGATCTGAGTCAAAAGCCGGTTGATATCGTCAACAACGCGCTAAAAGAAGCAAAGCTGAAATTCTACGATGTGCTGCTGGTGGATACCGCCGGTCGTCTGCATGTGGATGAAGCGATGATGGACGAAATCAAACAGGTACACGCCGCGATTAATCCGGTGGAAACCCTGTTTGTGGTCGATGCCATGACCGGTCAGGATGCGGCAAATACCGCGAAGGCCTTTAACGAGGCGCTGCCGTTAACCGGCGTGATCCTGACTAAGGTCGACGGCGATGCCCGTGGCGGCGCCGCGCTTTCTATTCGTCATATCACCGGCAAGCCGATTAAGTTTATGGGCGTCGGCGAGAAAACCGAGGCGCTGGAGCCGTTTTATCCCGATCGTCTTGCCTCACGTATTCTTGGCATGGGCGACGTGCTGTCGCTGATCGAGGATATAGAAAGCAAGGTTGACCGCGCGCAGGCTGAAAAGCTGGCGAATAAGCTGAAGAAAGGCGACGGTTTCGACCTGAACGACTTTCTGGAACAGCTGAAGCAGATGCGCAATATGGGCGGCATGGCCAGCCTGATGGGCAAGCTCCCCGGCATGGGTCAGCTGCCTGACAACGTTAAGTCGCAGATGGATGACAAAGTGCTGGTGCGCATGGAGGCGATGATTAACTCCATGACGCGCAAAGAGCGTGAAAAGCCTGAGATTATCAAAGGCTCACGCAAACGTCGTATCGCTGCCGGTTCCGGGATGCAGGTGCAGGATGTCAACCGCATGCTGAAGCAGTTTGACGATATGCAGCGCATGATGAAGAAGATGAAAAAGGGCGGCATGGCGAAAATGCTGCGTGGAATGAAGGGCATGATGCCGCCGGGCTTTCCGGGGCGTTAAGCTGTTTCATTGTAAAGTCCCGAAGGGTTGCTCAGTTTAGATTGCTTTTTGCGCCAAAATGAGTAAAATTTTCGGGCTTTTTATACGACACCCGGGCCCCGTTCCTCGATGGGGCCCGGTTGTTTTATTAACTGAAGAGGATGTTATGGTAACAATTCGTTTGGCACGTCACGGCGCGAAAAAGCGTCCGTTCTATCAGGTTGTCGTTACTGACAGCCGTAACGCGCGCAATGGTCGTTTCATTGAGCGTGTAGGCTTCTTCAACCCGATCGCATCTGGTCAGGCTGAAGCGCTGCGTCTGGACCTGGATCGTATTGAACACTGGGTTGGCCAGGGTGCAACGCTGTCCGATCGCGTTAACGCGCTGATCAAAGAAGCTAAAAAAGCAGCTTAATCTGTCACGGTGGTTAGCATGAGCAAACAACTCGCCACACAGCCTCCCGTTAATCCCGTCACGCTGGGGAAAATGGGAGCGGCCTACGGCATTCGTGGTTGGCTCAAAGTGTTTTCTTCCACCGAAGATGCCGACAGCATCTTTGACTACCAGCCCTGGTTCATTCAACGCGCCGGTAAATGGCAGCAGATTGAGCTGGAAAGCTGGAAGCACCACAATCAGGACATCATCATCAAAGTCAAAGGCATTGATGATCGTGATGCGGCGGCTCAGTTGACTAACTGTGAAATTTTAGTCGACTCCGCGCAGTTGCCGGAGCTGGAAGAGGGTGATTACTACTGGAAAGACCTGATGGGTTGCAAGGTAGTTACCACTGACGGCTATGAAATGGGTAAAGTCATTGATTTGATGGAAACCGGTTCAAACGACGTACTGGTCGTTAAGGCAAACCTGAAAGATGCGTTCGGTGTGAAAGAGCGGTTAATTCCGTTTCTTGATGAACAGGTTATCAAGAAAGTCGATCTCACTACCGGCACCATTGAAGTAGATTGGGATCCTGGTTTTTGACCTCCGAACAAAACGGTAATCCAACGGCGAACTCTATGTGGATTGGTGTTATTAGCCTGTTTCCAGAGATGTTTCGTGCAATTACCGATTACGGGGTAACTGGCCGGGCAGTAAAAAATGGCCTGCTCAGCGTTCAGAGCTGGAGTCCTCGTGACTTCACGCACGACCGGCATCGCACTGTGGACGATCGTCCTTACGGCGGCGGTCCGGGAATGCTGATGATGGTACAACCCTTGCGGGATGCCATCCACGCAGCGAAAGCAGCGGCGGGAGAGGGCGCTAAGGTGATTTATCTGTCACCTCAGGGGCGCAAACTCGATCAAGATGGAGTTTGCGAACTGGCGATGCAGCAGAAATTAATTCTGGTATGCGGTCGCTATGAAGGGATCGATGAGCGCGTGATCCAGACTGAAATCGATGAAGAATGGTCGATTGGAGATTACGTTCTCAGCGGCGGTGAGCTGCCAGCAATGACGTTGATTGATTCCGTCGCCCGGTTTATACCTGGCGTACTGGGCAAGCAGGCGTCGGCCGAGGAAGATTCGTTTTCCGAAGGGTTGCTGGACTGTCCTCACTATACCCGCCCTGAAGTGTTGGAAGGGCTGGACGTTCCGTCAGTATTGCTGTCGGGCAACCATGCTGAAATTCGCCGCTGGCGCCTGAAACAGTCGCTTGGCCGTACCTGGCTTAGAAGACCTGAACTTCTGGAAAACCTGGCTCTGACTGAAGAGCAAGCAAAGTTGCTAAGCGAGTTCCAACGGGAATTCAATGCGCAACAAAACGATGATGCGGAAGGCTAGCCTTCCGATACGATCAGTTTACCCAGGATAAGAGATTTAATTATGAGCAACATTATCAAGCAAATCGAACAAGAGCAGATGAAGCAGGACGTACCTTCTTTCCGTCCGGGTGATTCCGTGGAAGTGAAAGTATGGGTCGTTGAAGGTTCTAAAAAGCGTCTGCAGGCATTCGAGGGCGTGGTTATCGCTATTCGTAACCGCGGTTTGCACTCTGCATTCACTGTTCGCAAAATTTCCAACGGCGAAGGCGTTGAGCGTGTATTCCAGACTCACTCCCCGGTTGTTGACAGCATCACCGTGAAACGTCGTGGTGCCGTGCGTAAAGCGAAACTGTACTACCTGCGTGACCGTACTGGTAAAGCAGCTCGTATCAAAGAGCGTCTTAACTAATAAACGGTTCACGCCGTCCAAAAAAGTTAATATAGAACAAGGGGTTGGCGTAAAGCCAGCCCCTTTTTTTATGCCAAAACCAAACGGCGTTCAGCCTCACTCCCCATGAATTAACTGCGCCAGCCGACAGTTGTATAAAAAATGTCATAAATGTCGGAACCTCTTCTCCTTACGGGCTACATAAGGCGAACCGTGTGTAAGTTGTACTGATGTTCTTTTCACCAGGTAAACACGAGTGAAGGCTTGCTGCCTTCGACAGTCGCACGTGGCGGATGCCTTTCCGTTACGTAATCGTTGTTTATTCAACTCTGGAGTCTATCGAACATGAATAACGGCATTCAGCGTCAACCTGCGGCGCAAAATTTCTCCCGACCACTCAATAACCAGACCGATGCCGCGGGCGGCCATAGCCAGACGCAAGGCGCGCGCAGTAGCGCTGTCGGGCATTCAGGTAACGTAGCGGCGGCGGGCGTGGATGCGCAGCGCCAGAAGAACATTACCGAGCTGAAAAGCCTGATGAGGGAATATTTCACTGCCGGTGAAGGTATGGAGGAGTTGGTTAATTGGCGCGCCACCGGGCTGCATGAAATGGGATATAACCAGGACAGCGCGCGCGGCGTATCAGGAAAGGGGGATAAAATGGATGATATTACTGAGGCAGCCAGGAGCGCGCTGGGAGCCGTCGCCTTTGCGACCTCTTCTTTTCCAGCCGATAAGCTGGCGAGGGTAGCCAATAGCTATTTTGGTTTCGCTGAGGGCACGCTGACCGCCGAGGCGATTAACGGCGCTATTGGCGGGGGCTCCGCCATGGTGTTGAAAGCGTTCTGGGATAAAGTCTCGGCGAATGCCCAGCATGATACTAAATGGATGGATGCGGAAATAGATAAGCTGGAGCCAGCCATGCGGCAAGTGGTTAAACACCGTGAAGGACTGGGCCATAACATGAAGCAGGCGGTTTTAGGTGGAACCGGCTATAACGCACGTAACGTGGTAACCGGTCTGGTTGCGACCGGCGTAGCCGGCCTGTCGAAAACGCAGCAGTACGCGGCTAATACGGCAACCAGTACGCCATTAACCGTGGCGGGAGGCGCCTTAGCGGAGTGGTGCAGAACCGAAATAATGCGCTGCACGGCGCCGAATTTTTGTTGGGGCGTACCGACTGGAAAGAAAGGTTCAAGGCGCTTGATGAAACCAGCATCAGCGAGCAAATGTTAAAAGGCGGCGCTAAACGGTTAGCTGCCGCTGCGCAGGGGCTAATCTCGCCGCGTCAGTTAACCCAGGGCGGCATGAACATTCTTTCCGGCAATATGGTTGCAGAAACCATGACGCCTGGCGCTGGTCTGGTGGGAGTGAATAGTCTACGGAATATGACTCGCCATGCCATACAGGACGCGACAAAGAACGTTACGTCGCAGCAGGCGGTAGAGCAACTGGTAAACTTTGTCGGGGCGGCGACCGCCTGTGCTGCGCAGGGGGTAGCGGGAACTATTGCCGGGAAGCCCGTCGATACAAATGAAAGCAATAGACAGCTTCTTTGATAATCATCCAGGGCTGGATATGAATAACCCCAGACGTAAGGAAAATAGGGGAGAAAGTGCGGCAACGATGTCGCGCCCTGGCAATCCGGTGGCAGCGGAGCTGGAGCGACGGAGCGAAGAATCGGCCTCCGTCGATGATGCGGCGCCGTCCGGCTATACGGATAACATTCCTCTTGGCACGCTGAGGCAGCCAGCTAATCAGACGGTGGCTTCTTCCTCGCGCGCTGGCGATGCCTCTCAGGCCAGTCCCGGCAGCGCTTTTATCGCACGTCCGAAAAGCGCCAGCAGTCAGGCAAGCTTTCATTCAGCCATCAGTCGGGCCGGTTCTCCCGAGGAGCTGAGCGCGCTTCAGGCCCAGCAAAAAGTGGCGGAAGCGTCGGGCGAGTGGCCGTTAAAGAATGCGTAAGTACGGGCAGTACGTGCGGCAGGCGCAAGAAGTTTGCTTAATGCAACATCCTGCTCTGCCAGAAAAAAGAGGGAAGAGCAGGGAAAAGGACCCGCAAGGGTCTTAAAACCTCTCTTCGTCAGTCAGGGAAGACGCTATCGGTTAATTAAGGGATTTCCCGGTATAAAATCTTCACGCCGCAGATGATAAATCGCGGCGTTAACGGGCCCCTCAGTCAGCACGATCAATCCATAACGAAAGTCGATAAAATGCGCGCCGCTGCTCAGGGCCACAGCACGGCTGGCGTAGTTATTTTCCGCCGCCAGGATTTCAATGGTTTTAATCGCGGGGCGACGGAAGCCTTCGTGAGCGAGTTGTAATACTGCCCGGCGAGCCACGCCTTTACGCTGCTCTTTCTGCCGTACCCAATATCCAATAGCGCTCAATTCTGCGGGATTCTGCGCATAACGGATGCCGGCGGCACCAAGGAAACGATCGTCAGCAGTTGCGAAGATCCCCATTTCATTTGCTTCGCCTTTTTCCCGCTGGCGATCGATCCAGCGAAACCAGTCTACCGCTTCTTCCCGTTGATAATCCTCATGCGCCCAGACCATCCACGGCTGTAAGGAGGATAAACTTTCATTAACGGCCGCCGCATAATCGACCGCATCAGATGCCAGCATAGGGCGCAAATAAATGTCCATATCTTCTCCGTAACGTATTTTACCGGCTGCCGGACTCGACTGGAGCAGAGTAAGCGATTGTTGGAAATAGTATTGTTACTTATTTTGCTGGCTGGGACATGGGGCCGGTTAACGTTTTTCAGAAGTTGAGTTTTAATCTGTTGTAAATATAAATTTACATAAATTGGCGTGATGGGTTTTGCATTGTGTTGTTAAGTGCTTGATTTTAAATCATTTAAATTTTCTATCTTTAAAGTCTATTTTTATTGGTAAAAAAATCTGTACATAATGATGTGCTTCTGTACCCTTTGTGTTACATTGCTTTCTTTATCGCAATGACGAAAAGGCCAAACTGAGGATCGCCAGCATGCAGAAAGACGCGTTGAACAATGTGCATATCGCCGCAGAACAGGTTTTGATTACACCGGAACAGCTGAAACAGAAATTCCCGCTGAATGCGCAACTTGAAAAAGAGGTTGCCGCCTCGCGCCAAACCATCTCTGACATTATTGCCGGACGCGATCATCGGCTATTAGTGGTTTGCGGCCCTTGTTCTGTTCACGATCCTGAAGCTGCGCTTGTTTATGCCCGTCATCTGAAAGATCTTTCTGAACAGCTGAAGGATCAGCTGTATATCGTCATGCGCGTCTATTTCGAAAAACCTCGCACTACCGTAGGCTGGAAAGGGTTAATTAACGATCCTTATATGGATAACTCGTTTGACGTTGAGGCGGGACTGCATATTGCCCGACAGCTGCTGGTAAGTTTGGTTGAAATGGGATTACCGCTGGCTACGGAAGCGCTTGATCCTAACAGTCCACAATATCTGGGCGATCTTTTTAGCTGGTCGGCGATTGGCGCGCGCACCACTGAGTCACAGACGCATCGCGAGATGGCTTCCGGCCTCTCTATGCCGGTTGGCTTTAAAAACGGTACTGATGGCAGTCTGGGCACCGCCATTAACGCAATGCGCGCTGCTGCTATGCCGCACCGCTTTGTTGGCATCAATCAGGCGGGCCAGGTTTGTTTGCTCCAGACGCAGGGCAACCCTGATGGTCATGTCATTTTGCGCGGCGGTAAAACGCCTAACTACAGCCCGGCAGATGTCGCACAGTGTGAAAATGAGATGCTCAAAGCGGGGCTGCGTCCATCGCTGATGATCGATTGCAGTCACGGAAACTCAAATAAAGATTATCGCCGTCAGCCATCTGTGGCTGAATCCGCCGTCGCGCAAATCAGAGACGGCAACCGCTCGATTATCGGCCTGATGCTGGAAAGCAATATTAATGAAGGCAACCAGTCTTCTGAACAACCGCGCAGCGAAATGCGTTATGGTGTATCGGTTACCGATGCCTGCATTAGCTGGGAAACGACCGCGCAGTTACTGCAGCAAATTCACCAGGATTTAAGCGGCGTACTGGCGACGCGTTTGTCACAGGAGAGTTGAATAAGATGGTGGCTGAACTGACCGCGCTGCGCGATCAAATTGATGAAGTAGATAAAGCTCTGCTCAATTTACTGGCGAAGCGGCTGGAGCTGGTGGCCGAAGTCGGAGAAGTGAAAAGCCGTTATGGGTTGCCGATTTATGTGCCGGAACGTGAAGCGTCCATGCTGGCCTCGCGGCGTAAAGAAGCGGAGGCGCTCGGCGTGCCGCCCGATTTAATTGAAGATGTGCTGCGTCGCGTCATGCGCGAATCTTACTCCAGCGAAAACGATAAGGGCTTCAAAACGCTTTGTCCCGATCTGCGTCCGGTGGTGATTGTCGGTGGCAAAGGCCGTATGGGGCAGCTGTTTGAGAAGATGCTGACGCTTTCCGGCTATCAGGTAAAAATCCTTGATAAGGAAGAGTGGGAGCAGGCGCCTTTGCTGTTACAGGACGCGGGTATGGTCATCGTCAGCGTCCCTATTCATCTTACCGAACAGGTGATTAGTCAGCTGCCGTCGCTGCCGGATGATTGTATCCTGGTCGATATTGCGTCAGTAAAAAATCGGCCCTTACAGGCGATGCTCGCCGTACATCGCGGACCGGTATTAGGTCTGCATCCGATGTTTGGTCCTGACAGCGGCAGTCTGGCAAAGCAGGTTATTGTGTGGTGCGATGGGCGTCAACCGGAAGCTTACCAGTGGTTCCTTGAGCAGATTCAGGTCTGGGGCGCTCGTTTGCATCGCATCAGTGCCGTCGAACACGATCAGAACATGGCCTTTATTCAGGCGTTGCGGCACTTTGCCACCTTTGCCTATGGCCTTCATCTGGCGGAAGAGAATGTCCAGCTTGAGCAGCTGCTGGCACTTTCATCGCCGATTTATCGTCTGGAACTGGCTATGGTCGGACGTCTGTTTGCGCAGGATCCGCAGCTCTATGCCGATATTATTATGTCATCAGAAAGTAACCTGGCGTTGATCAAGCGTTACTACCAACGGTTTGGCGAGGCTATTGCTTTACTGGAGCGGAGCGATAAACAGGGCTTTATCGATAGCTTCCGCAAGGTAGAGCAGTGGTTTGGTGATTATGCGCCGCGCTTTATGCTGGAGAGTCGTTCCCTGTTGCGCTCGGCGAATGACAATCGGGTTTAAGATTGAAGCTGAAATATTAAAGCTCGCCGAAATGGCGGGTTTTGTTACGACCTTATTATTTGCTAAGGCTGGCACAGGGCGCTGTGATAGCAGGCTGATGATAGTCTCACAGCTTGCGGAGACAGAAGCGCACCTGAGCCACCGTAATAACCGCTTTCTTGACGGTCTTACGCCTGCGGCGGCTGACCATTTGAAGCCGTGATGCCACCATCAACCGGTAAATTAACGCCGGTAATATAGCGTGCATCGTCGCTGGCCAGGAACGCAATGGCTGCGGCAATCTCTTCCGCTTCGCCCGCTCTGCCAAGTGCGATACGCTCGTTAAACTTCGCCATCAGCTGCGCATTCTGCTTCATATCTTCCGTCATATCGGTGATGGTCAGACCGGGACAGATGGCATTAACGCGCACGCCATCTTTGCCGTAATCCATCGCCAGCGAGCGGGTAAAGTTAGTGATAGCGCCTTTCGCCGCATTATAAATGCTCATTCCCCAGTCGCCGCCCAGACCAGACACAGAAGAAATATTAATCACGTTACCGCGGCTTTTCAGCAGCAGAGGCATAAAGGCGCGGGTACAATAGAAAACGCCATCAAGATCGGTAGACATCACTTTTTTCCAGTCTTCATCGCTGGCCTGATGGATTTTTCCTGACGTAGTCACCCCGGCATTGTTTAACAACACATCGGCATGGCCATATTGCTGTTGTACCTGCTCAGCCAGCGCTTCAACGTCTTCCCGTTGCGAAACATCAGCAACCACAACCAGATGGTCTCCCGCTTTTAACGTAGCGAAAGTATTATTCAGCTTTTCCCTGGTGCGACCGACTAACACAACGTGCGCGCCTTCTTCGGCAAAACGTCGGGCGCTTGCCGCGCCAATACCTGAACCTGCACCGGTCACGATTACCACTTTATTGCTGAAGCGTTCCATTTAGCCTCCTTGTTATTCATAACGCGCTAATCCCGATGATTAGCTGTTAATTAAGCCTGGCATATGGACATGAACCGCAAGCGGCAAGTGGCGATATTCGTAGTAATTATTTGATTTATAATGTTTTTTAAGTTTTAACAAATATGAATGCCGTCAGCAGGAAAAGAAAGATGACTTTATTTTGCTGATTTACTGTGGGTAAGCGCAGTAAGGGCGAGAGGAGGTTATAAAGGGCATAAAGTCGGATTCAGTAATTATTGCGCTGCTGACTTATGCTGTTGATGGGTAAGTTTGATATGAAATAAAGCCGGACAGAGATGTCCGGCTCGCCAGGCCAATTATTGTGGCTCGACCGGCACAACATTCTCGCCCGGATAGCAGCCTAAAACTTTTAAGGAACGGGTAATAGCACGTAGCTCCTGAAGCGCTTGCTGCATTTCGTTAGTGCGTAGATTTCCCTGTACATCCAGATAAAACATCTCTTCCCATGGATTGCCGTTAATCGGACGCGACTCAAGTTTACTCATAATGAGATTGTGTTGGCGCAGCACCAGCAGCGCTTCAACCAGCGCGCCGGATTGCTGCCCGGTTGCCATAATCAGCGTAGTTTTAGCCGGAACCTGTGCGGACACATCAACAGGCTTGCGCGCCAGAATAATAAAGCGCGTGATGTTCTGCTGCTGATTCGCCAGGTTGCGTTCCAGTACCTGAAGGTTATACAGCGCGCCACCCGCCTCGCTGCCCAGCGCGGCAACTTTCGGCGAATTAAGCGCTGCGACTTTTTCCATTGCCGCGGCGGTACTTTCGGTATATTCGATTTTCCAGTGCGGGAAGCGGTTAATAAACTGGCTGCACTGCTGGAAAGGCTGCGGATGGCTGTAAACCGTTTCGATTTGCTGTAAATCGGTGGAGCCGGTAACCAGAACGCAGTGATCGATAGGCACCGTCATTTCGCCCACAATAAACAGGCTGGTCTGCTGTAACAAGTCGTAAACGTCGTTAATTGAACCGGAACTGGTATTTTCAATCGGCAATACGGCGTAATCAGCCTGACCGCTCTCTACTTGCTGAATAATGTCCTGGAATTTTTGACAGCCGCTTTCGATAACATGAGGGAAATGGCGCGCGCCATATTTGCGTGCGGCCAGGTGGGAATAGGAACCTTTAGGACCCAGAAAGGCGATGCGTGCCGATTGCTGATTGGTCTGGTTCAGCTGTTTTTGCAGTAGCGCCTGCTGAGTAAGAACGGAATCTTCGATAATAAGCTGAAATAAACGGGTGATGAAATGCGCGTCAAGCTGGTGGGTTTTGCCGAGTGTGATAAGGCGTTCAAGTAAATCGCGCTCACGCTCGATATCGCGTATCGGCCGATGCGTGGCCATTTTCGCCTTTGCGACTTCAATCGCCAGCGCCCGCCGTTCAGAGAGCAAACCCAGTAACTTTTCATCAATGGCGCTAATTTTATCGCGCAGGGCCAATAACGGATTTTCCGGTTTCATAGCGTTACCTGTCAGATGTCCATAATAAAAAAGCCTCCCGTTTGGGAGGCTTTGCTGTTCGTCTTCGCTTTCTTTTTTCTGCGACGAAACGCCTCCCGGTTCAGGGGAAGGTAAAAAAGAAAGCGAAGAAAAACGGAAATTTCATCACAGAACTCGCGGCTGATAGTGCGGATAAAGTAACCGTAGCGTTTTGCTGCTGTCAATAAAAAACGCGCCCGCAGGCGCGTCGTCGTTGCTAATCGCGCCCAAAGAAGGCCGGGCGCGCTGGCACTTATACTTCATCGGCAGGGGTTAAACCTTTCACGCTGGCGGTGGCACGGCGCGCTTCGCCTTTATGCTGAACCTTATTCAGCTGGCGTTCCAGTTTACCGATTAGCTCATTAATAGCGGCATACATATCTTCATGAGCGGCGCTGGCGACCAGCGGGCCATTAGGCGTATTGATCGTTGCGTCGGCAACATATTCTTTTGGTTCTTTTGACAGAACAATATGCGGATTAATCAGATGGGTTTGCCACTTTTCGAGCTTGGAGAGACGGTCTTCGACATGCTGGCGGATAGCCGGGGTGATTTCCATTTGTTTACTGGTAATGTTCATAATCATCATGTTTACCTCTCTGTCATTGCCGTCTTAGTCAGTTTAGCATACCTTTCAGGGAGGTTATTTTTGTGATGGAAATCACATTGAACTGTCACGTTTTGTCAAAGAAATGAAATGTGTGAGGGGCTACGGTAAATGTGCTGAAACCGCTTGTAGAACGCTTTTTCGCGCGGCAGACTTGATGGGTTAACAATAAGGAATTAATTAAAACCTGCTGTTTTTACAGACAAAAAAACAGCCCGCAGGCTGCTTTTTTGGCTGGCGCTGAATCAGGCCTGGTTGGCCGCGATAATTTTCGCGACTTTTTCTGCTTCGGCATTCAGCTGCAGTTTACGATAGGCATTTTCCATCAGCGGCAGCGCGGTGCGTGTCGCCTGCGTATCAGGATAATCTTTTAGCATTTGCTCAACGCGATTCACTACCGCGACATAGGCTTCGCGTTTCGTGTAGAATTGCGCCACGGACAGCTCATATTTCGCCAGCCGATCCTTCAGATAGACCAGGCGCTTGCGCGCATCGGTAGCATACTGGCTGTTAGGATAAGTACGCAACAGCTGAGAAAAGTCACGGAAGGCAGCGCGCGCATGTTCGGGATCGCGATCGGAACGATCGATACCGAAGAAGCCTTGCAGCGCGGAATCGTCCAGCGCCATATCCGTCAGGCCTTTCATATACAGAACATAATCAATGTTTGGATGTGTCGGGTTCAGACGCATAAAGCGATCGATGGCAGCCTGTGCCATCGGCAGGTCGGCATTTTTATAGTAAGCGTAGATGAGATCCAGCTGAACTTGTTGGGCGTACGGACCAAATGGATAGCGGTTATCCAGCGCTTCCAGTTGCGTTATTGCGCCTTTAAAGTTACCGTCCTGCAGTTTTTGCTGAGCCGTTGCATAAAGCTCAGAAGGCGGACTGTCAGGCACTTGATCCTTAGAGCTTGAACAACCCGCAAGAGCCAGGCTCAACGTGGCTGCAGCCACCAGATATTTCATACGCGTCATGACGATTTGATTATCCTCAGAGTGTGTTATTGCGGAAGCTGTCCGTTTAGCTCCCGATAGTGACCAGGTACGATAGCACATTATATTAAACGGCATCGCCGTGAAAACCCAACGTTAACGAAGAAGCTGTTTATGGCACAACAAGTAAAACTCACCGCAACGGTTTCCGAATCGCAACTCGGACAACGCTTAGATCAGTCTTTGGCGGAATTGTTCCCTGATTATTCGCGTTCGCGCATAAAAGAGTGGATCCTCGATCGTCGCGTGAGCGTCAACGGTAGCATCGTTGACAGGCCTAAAGAAAAGGTATTGGGCGGCGAAGCCGTGGCAATACAGGCGGAAATTGAAGAAGAAGCGCGCTGGGAAGCGCAGGATATTCCTTTAAATATCGTTTATGAAGATGAGCATATTCTGGTCATCAACAAGCCGCGCGATCTGGTCGTGCATCCCGGCGCGGGCAACCCGGACGGCACCGTGCTTAATGCGCTGCTGCATCACTACCCGGAAATTGTTGACGTTCCGCGGGCGGGCATCGTCCATCGTCTCGATAAAGATACTACCGGTTTGATGGTGGTAGCGAAAACCGTACCGGCACAAACGCACCTGGTAGAATCATTACAGCTACGTGAAATTACGCGCGAGTATGAGGCGGTCGCCATCGGCGCCATGACGGCGGGCGGTATCGTCGACGAGCCGATTAGTCGTCATTCAACCAAACGTACCCATATGGCAGTTCATCCGATGGGGAAACATGCCGTGACGCATTACCGCGTTATGGAGCATTTCCGGGCGCATACGCGCCTGCGCCTGCGCCTGGAAACCGGCCGTACCCATCAAATCCGCGTTCATATGGCGCACATTAACCATCCGCTGGTAGGCGATCCGCTGTATGGTGGCCGTCCTCGCCCGCCAAAAGGCGCGTCCGAAGCCTTTATCGCTACGCTACGCGGTTTTGATCGCCAGGCTTTGCATGCGACGATGCTGCGTCTCTATCATCCGATTACCGGTATTGAGATGGAATGGCATGCGCCGTTGCCACAGGATATGGTTGATTTAATCGATGCGCTAAAAGCTGATACGGAAGCGTTCAAAGATCAGCTGGACTGGCTATGAGCGAGCTGATTGTTCCTGACTGGCCGGTACCCGCCACGGTACGCGCTTATAGCACCACGCGTGCGGGCGGCGTCAGCGCGGCGCCCTGGGATTCGCTTAACCTTGGCGATCACGTCGGCGATCGGCCGGAAGCGGTTCAGGCTAACCGGCAACGTCTGGTTGATATGGCAGAACTGCCTGCGATGCCTTATTGGCTGGAGCAGGTACACGGAACGGACGTGGTGCGTCTTGACGGAACGACGCCAGCCACGCGCCGGGCGGATGCGGTCTGGAGCAACCAACCCAATACGGTTTGCGCAGTAATGACGGCGGATTGTCTGCCTGTGCTTTTCTGTTCCGCCGATGGAAAAGAGGTTGCGGCGGCCCATGCGGGCTGGCGTGGTCTCTGTGCTGGCGTTCTGGAAAATACGCTGCGGCAGTTTTCCGCTCGGCCTCAGGACATTTATGTCTGGCTGGGGCCGGCGATAGGGCCAGAGGCCTTTGAAGTCGGTGCGGAAGTCCGGGCTGCTTTTATTGCGCACGATCCGCAGGCGGAGAAGGCTTTCCGCCCCGTTGGGGCAAAATTTTATGCTGATTTGTGGCTGCTGGCGCGCCAACGTTTAACGGCGCAAGGGGTCAGCGCAATTAGCGGGAGCGGACGCTGTACATGGCATGAATCTGCTCATTTTTTCTCCTGGCGACGCAGCGGTACTACCGGGCGTATGGCAACTTTGATCTGGCTGATATAACCTTACGCCACAAGACGATCCAGGGTGCGCTTTTTTTCACCATAATACAGGTCAAACATCTTGAAATTCTGAGGGCCGACCTCATTTCATCTCCAGTAGCATTTTGACCTGTATTGGGAGGAATCATGCGTCTGGATCGTCTTACTAACAAATTCCAGCTTGCGCTCGCCGATGCTCAATCCCTCGCCCTTGGGCGCGATAACCAATTCATTGAACCTCTTCACTTGATGAGTGCTTTGCTCAATCAGGAAGGCGGCACTGTCCGTCCTTTACTGACTACGGCAGGCGTGGATGTTGGCGGATTACGTAACGGTGTGGAGCAGGCTATCAGCCGTCTGCCGCAGGTAGAAGGTGCTGGCGGCGACGTTCAGCCTTCAGCCGATCTGGTACGGGTACTCAACCTGTGCGACAAGCTGGCGCAAAAGCGCGGCGACAATTTTATATCATCAGAATTATTTGTTCTGGCTGCCCTTGATTCGCGCGGCTCGCTGGCTGATTTGCTGAAATCCGCTGGCGCCACTAACGACAAGCTGACGAAAGCTATCGAACAGATGCGTGGGGGGGAAAGCGTGAACGATCAAGGGGCTGAAGATCAGCGCCAGGCACTGAAAAAATACACCATCGATCTGACTGAACGCGCGGAGCAGGGTAAACTCGATCCGGTTATTGGCCGTGATGAAGAGATCCGCCGTACTATTCAGGTGCTGCAGCGCCGTACCAAAAATAACCCCGTGTTGATTGGTGAGCCCGGGGTGGGTAAAACCGCGATTGTTGAAGGACTGGCGCAGCGTATCGTCAACGGTGAAGTGCCGGAAGGCTTAAAAGGCCGTCGCGTCCTGGCGCTGGATATGGGATCGCTGGTGGCCGGTGCGAAATATCGCGGTGAATTCGAAGAACGTCTGAAAGGCGTACTGAACGATCTCTCTAAACAGGAAGGCAACGTCATTCTGTTTATTGACGAACTGCATACTATGGTTGGCGCGGGCAAAGCCGACGGCGCGATGGATGCGGGCAATATGTTGAAGCCTGCGCTGGCGCGTGGTGAACTGCACTGCGTTGGTGCGACCACGCTGGATGAGTATCGCCAGTATATTGAAAAAGATGCTGCGCTGGAGCGCCGTTTCCAGAAGGTGTTTGTTGCTGAGCCCAGCGTTGAAGATACCATCGCTATTTTGCGTGGCCTGAAAGAGCGCTATGAGCTGCATCACCATGTGCAAATTACCGATCCGGCCATTGTTGCCGCCGCCACGCTGTCGCATCGTTATATTGCCGATCGCCAGCTGCCGGATAAAGCCATTGACCTGATTGACGAGGCCGCGTCCAGCATTCGTTTGCAAATCGACTCGAAACCAGAGGCGCTGGATCGTCTGGAACGCCGCGTTATTCAGCTGAAGCTGGAGCAGCAGGCGCTGAAGAAAGAGTCGGATGAGGCCAGCCTGAAGCGTCTTGAAATGCTTGAGGATGAGCTTAACCAAAAAGAGCGCGAATACGCCGAGCTGGAAGAAGAGTGGAAAGCGGAAAAAGCGTCGCTCTCCGGCACCCAGACCATTAAAGCGGAACTGGAACAGGCGAAAATCGCGCTGGAACAGGCACGCCGCTCTGGCGATCTGGGCCGCATGTCTGAATTGCAGTACGGCAAAATACCTGAGCTGGAAAAACAACTGGCGGCAGCCACGCAGTCCGAAGGGAAAACCATGCGGTTGCTGCGTAACCGCGTAACGGATGTTGAGATTGCAGATGTACTGGCGCGCTGGACCGGCATTCCTGTCGCCCGCATGATGGAAGGCGAGCGTGAGAAACTGCTGCGTATGGAACAGGATCTGCATCAGCGTGTTATTGGGCAGGATGAAGCGGTAGAGGCCGTTGCCAATGCTATACGCCGTAGCCGCGCAGGATTATCCGACCCTAACCGTCCAATTGGTTCTTTCCTGTTCCTGGGTCCTACAGGGGTAGGTAAAACAGAACTATGCAAAGCGCTGGCTAACTTCCTGTTTGACAGTGATGACGCCATGGTGCGTATCGATATGTCAGAGTTTATGGAAAAACATTCCGTTTCACGGCTGGTGGGTGCGCCTCCAGGCTATGTCGGTTATGAAGAGGGTGGTTACCTCACGGAAGCCGTACGTCGTCGGCCTTATTCAGTGATTCTGCTGGATGAGGTGGAAAAAGCACATCCTGACGTATTTAACATTTTACTGCAGGTGCTGGATGATGGACGCCTGACGGACGGGCAGGGACGGACAGTCGATTTCCGCAATGCCGTGGTAATTATGACTTCCAACCTGGGTTCCGATCTGATTCAGGAACGTTTCGGCGAGCTGAACTATAGCGCAATGAAAGATCTGGTGATGACGGTTGTTGGTCATCATTTCCGTCCAGAGTTTGTTAACCGTATCGACGAAGTGGTGGTGTTCCATCCGCTGGGCGAGAAACATATTGCTTCTATTGCTGGCATCCAGCTGCAACGACTGTATAAACGTCTGGAAGAGCGCGGCTTTACGGTAAATATGTCAGAAGAAGCCCTGAAGCTATTGGGGCAGAACGGTTACGATCCGGTTTACGGGGCTCGTCCGCTAAAACGCGCGATTCAGCAACAGGTGGAAAACCCGTTGGCGCAGCAAATTTTGTCGGGACAACTGCTTCCGGGTAAAACCATTCATATAGATGTACGCGACGGCGTTATCGTTGCTCATCAGTAAAAGTAAAAATAGGCCGTAAGGCCTATTTTTTAGCGTTTAGCTAACAAAACGCGTAGTTTGTACACGTTATGTATGAAATGTGAGCGTTCAGGATTTTTTTTGCAATTAGCACTTGTCAGGCTGGAAGAACTCCCTATAATGCGCCTCCATCGACACGGCACAGCAGCTTAGGCAGCGACGGGTCAGGCGGTTCAGCCGTTCTGAATCGCCGGAGAAAAACCCCTGAAAAAGAGGTTGACTCTGAAAGAGGAAAGCGTAATATACGCCACCTCGCGACGCTAAGGTCGCACCGCTCTTTAACAATTTATCAGACAATCTGTGTGGGCACTCACGGACGGGATACGCAAAAC
>Ga0268252_1000207_pt1 | contig 40007 bp, 38 predicted proteins | sample AgamicMgSfrz_FD_200244 | JGI IMG/M metagenome (GOLD analysis project Ga0268252, IMG submission 200244) | Agave microbial communities from Guanajuato, Mexico - Mg.Sf.rz (v2) (version 3) | ecosystem: Host-associated > Plants > Phyllosphere > Phylloplane/Leaf | place: Guanajuato, Mexico | collected... | reverse complement strand
CATTCCGTTTGGAGACAGGGCTATTTCCTCTATATGTCATTTTTATTCTATTTAATTATCTTTACATTAGAAGGGTTTATAAGGAATATAACTAAATCAAAATTATGGGGATGACAATTTCCATCAATAAGAATACCTCTCTTGTTTCCCTTGCTTCTAATAGTTAAGTATCCTGGCTGACGGTAAGTGCTTAATAAAATAACAGCATTCCATCTGGGGAAATTACGATTTGCTCTGACGCCTTGTTATTTTTTCAAAAAATAACTGGTGGATATCCTCTCCATTGCTGTTATGTGCTACTCCCATCTTGTGCATGATATCCACTTTTGAACTTGTCATCACTATGTATAAAAAGTATTTATTTTCTCCATAGTCTTCAAACTTCTGCCTTACATTGATAAGCATAAATGAACAGTTAAATATACCAAAATATCCATAACTTACGCTGCCATTTAACCCTTTTTAAATTTACAGATTATTTAGAATAATTAACACTAATAACATCTAGTATAGGGACCCGAAATATTCTTGTCAATACAGGCCCGGCATTAGAATTAGATTCGTAATGAAAAAAGACTGCTTGTCAAAGCAGTCTAGAAGGTCAGTGCCAGCAATTTTGCTGAAGAATAATTATACTTCTCTAACGATACATTAAAAACAACGCCTGTGTTTAAAAACACCGTATTTTCAATAATTAATGCAGGGTCACCTTCTATCAGTTTCAGATGATCTCCATCTTCTTTTGAAAGTTTATCACAGTATATAAGCTTATCAGCAAACCCTACCTTTAGCTTTAAATCGTCTGTTATGTAACGATAAATGGATGTTTGAGCTATTTCTGCATTTAAATAGGGCACTGCCTTTTTATTATAATATGCTTCTTCCAGAACAAGGGGCTCACCATTAACGAAGCGAAGTCTTTTTATAAAGTAGAGGGAATCACCAGGTGCACATCTCATCTTTTTGGCCAATTCTTCATTAGCCTTTATTAAAGACAGGTCAATAATTTGGCTGCTCATATCGTGTCCGGCTAATTCCTTTGTAAGACCCTGCATTTTTCGGATAGTTATACAGCCAGGCCGGGAAAATTCCCTTAGAAAAAGCCCGCTGCCTTGGACTTGATAAACATAACCTTGATCTGCCAGTATATTTAACGCACGTCTAATCGTGTTTCTGCTCACTTGAAACTTTCGCATCAATTCCTCCTCAGTCGGAAGCTTCTCATTTGCTTGGAACTTCCCTTGGAGAATATCATGCTCTAAAACACTTGCGACCATCTGATATTTGACTGTCACTCAAATTCCCTCCCTTTCAAATAAAGAGGGGTATGCCTCTATCATTCTAGAAGTATACCCACTTTTCCTTACGCTCTTAAAGCTCTTCTCCTCTTGTTTCAATAATATGCTTGTACCAGTGGAAGGACAGCTTTTTCTTTCTTGCCAGATTATTATGATGATCAACATAAATAAATCCATATTGCTTTTTATAACCGTTCAGCCAGCTTAGCAAATCGATAACAGACCATGCATAATAGCCTTTTAGGTTAATGCCTTCGCCAATTGCTGTCTTCACAGCTTTTAAATGCTCCTCAATATATTTAATCCTTGGAACATCCATTATCTCATCCTCAATGACAGGATCCTCGTCACCAAGTCCATTCTCCGTGATATACAGCTTTACATCACCATATCTTTCCTTGATCATTCGCAGTCCTTCAAGGAATCCTTCTGCAGAGATTTCCCAGCCCCATTTTGTGTATACCTTATCCTCCATCATGACCGTCCGGTATACACCGTCAAAGGATGGGTTCCCCGGTCTGCCTGTTGAATTATCACGACTGACCTCAATGGCTTCTGTCCCTCCTTGAATCCTTTCAACACGAGCCGGTTGGTAATAGTTAAGCCCGATGAAATCATTCATTCCAGCAGTTTCCTGTAAAAGCTGAAGCTCCCCATCAGTCCAACTTGGAGTTAAGCCTTTTTCCTCTAATGCTTCTAACACATATTTCGGATATTCTCCTTTAAGAATAGGATCATAATACCAATATGTTTGGTAGTAGTTGGCATGATTGGCAGCAAACAGGTTGTCCTCGTTTCCGTCGACACTGAATGCAGGATTAAAAACATGCGTAATCCCGATTTCTCCGTATTGTTTCAGCTCTTTATATTTCTTCACAGCCATAGCATGTGCAAGGAACACATTGTGCGTTGCTTGGAAATATTCTTTATGTGCATTTATTAAGCCTGGTGGATGTGCGCCATTTAAATATCCTAACGTACAAAAGACGATTGTTTCATTGAATGTAATCCAATGCTTTACTCTGTCACCGAATGCTTTAAAACAAACTTCAGCATATTTAGCAAAAGCATTTGCTGTGCGTTTATTTGTCCAGCTGCCATCCTCCTCTAGCGGTAAAGGAAGATCCCAATGGTAAAGGGTCACAAATGGAACAATGCCGTACTTTAAGCATTCATCTATTAAATTATTATAGAATTGAATTCCTTTTTCATTGATTTCGCCATCTCCATCTGGAATGATTCGAGCCCAGGAAATGGAGAAGCGATAGGATTCTAAGCCCATTTCAGCCATTAATCGTACATCCTCTTTATAGCGATGGTAATGATCTACAGCAACATCGCCATTTGTTCCTTCAAATGTTTTTCCCGGTATCTTCGAGAAAACATCCCAGTTAGTCACACCTTTGCCATCTTCATTCCAAGCACCTTCTACTTGGTAAGATGCAGATGCTGCGCCGAATAAAAAATCTTTAGGGAATTTCATAATATGGAACCTCCATTATCAATGTTAGCAAGTATCATTTATTTATTAGAACTTCTTAAATTTATTGGTACAACTATATAGTAAACGCTTTCTATTGTTTTGTAAACGCTTTATTTTTTATTAAAAACTACCATTTAACATGGAATCACAGATTCTTCCATAGCAACGCAATTGTAAGAACAAATGCATGGACTTACAGTTATGACGGAGCCAACTCCCCTTCCTTAGCGTAAGCAATACAAAAGAGCGAAGCCTGAAATCGAGGCTTCGCTCTTCCTTTTAACTGCTTCTTACTCCATACAGGATAAAGCCCACACCTGTCAGAACAAACAGCATTTTTCCGAAGGATATCTTATCGGCAATGCTAAACAGACCGATTGTTGTCGTTGCAATAAGTATCAGCGGTCCCACTATTGCTAGGGAACTGTTGATGATAAGTGCTTTTTCTATTTGATTGGCTTTCAGCATTAACATTGCTGCCGCTATTTCTATACAGCCTGACAGCAGTCTAAGCAAAGCCATACCTAACACTGCCTTTTCAAATAAAGAAAACATATTCTCCTCCTGTAAGTCTAGCAAATTTACTATAAGTATATGCACCTTCTAGCTTTATAGGACATGTTTTCTTTTATTGGCAGTGATGCATATCAATTAACGGAGTGAAAGCCTTGCTCTTTTATTTTCTCCAAAACAGATTCCTTCGTAATCTGTTCCTCATGGTACATAATTTTCACTTCACCGTCTGACACATCAACAAGCGCTCTCTCTATTCCATTCGTATTTAACAATGCTGCTTCCAATGTTTCAATTGGTTGTGCATTTGTCGTCTCCTGTAAATAAACAGTCATTTCCTTCATTTGTAATACTCCCTTTCATACATTCTTTGTATAGTAAGTAGAGTACCCGTTATGGCTTACAAACATGCTTTTTTTCAGTTGAAAATATGCAGCTTTTATCCTGCTGAATTGTCTTGATGCAATGTACACAACAGCCTAACTCCTCTGTAAACACATACCACTTTTGACAGTTCAGGCATTTTTTATGTAGCTTCTCGTTTATTAGCAAATCATATCCATAATATGTTACTACACGCTCAATTTTCACCTAATCCCTCCCTTAACAGCTCTCTTTACATTATGCAAATAGGGTTAGGTGGTGCTTTTCCGAAGAGAATGGAATGAAAAAGGTGCCCATTTGAATGAAATGGGCACCTTTTAAATTAATGCTGTTTGTTAGGAAGGCTGCTCTCTGGATGACCTTTTCCTTTATGTTTGTTTTTCTCTTGCTTTTTGTTGTTTTCCTTTAAATTTGCTACAAATTCACTTGTATCCTTCATACTTTCACACCTCCTATAGAATATAAACATTTGTTAATTTATCCGAATGTGATAAAATAAATTCTATTTCTTCACATTTCCGTTTATTCCAATTTATGCCTAAAAAACTTATATAGGTATAATAAAATAACAAATTACTACGATAAACTACATAAAGTTACAAATAAATAAAAATTGGAAAAACATGTTTAATCCTTTAACGCACAATATTGTTCGATATATTAAAAATCTTTTTGACAAAACATCTGTTTTTTCAGTATTATATTAGAATACTAGAGGAGGTTCATAATAATGCTAGACTTAAATAAACAGAAAATTGTGGACAGTGTTCCACAAAAGGGTTTTTTTGGTCATCCAAAGGGACTTTTCACTCTGTTTTTCACAGAGTTCTGGGAGAGATTCTCCTATTACGGGATGAAGGCTATCCTCGTTTACTACATGTACTATGAAGTAACAAAAGGCGGACTTGGCATTCCTGAAACTACTGCATTCGCTATTACGTCCATTTACGGGTCGCTTGTTTATATGTCAGGGATCATCGGTGGTTGGTTGGCTGACAGAATTTTTGGTACTTCTAAAGCAGTATTTTATGGCGGAATTTTCATCATGCTTGGTCATATTGTTTTAGCAGTACCAGGAAGCATCAGCATGTTCTTTGTATCAATGGTGCTTATCGTTATTGGTACAGGCTTACTTAAGCCAAACGTATCAAGTATTGTCGGAGATATTTATTCACAGCAGGACAATCGCCGCGATGCAGGCTTCAGTATTTTCTACATGGGTATTAACCTTGGCGGATTCCTTTCACCTCTAATTGTCGGTGAAATCGGCATGAACACAAGCTTCCATTTAGGCTTTGGTCTTGCTGCAATCGGTATGTTTATCGGACTATTAGTATTCATGTTCACAAAGAAAAAAAATCTTGGTTTAGCAGGAACAATTGTTGCCAATCCGTTATCTGCTACTGAAAAGAAAAAGGTTTATACAATCATCGGTATTGGTATTGTTGTTATTGCCATCATTTTAGCAATTACTATTCCAGCTGGCATTCTTACATTTGACACTTTCGCTATTGTGGTAGGAATTCTTGGATTCTTGATTCCAGCTATCTACATTACGGTAATGTACCGCAGTCCGAAAACGACATCTGACGAACGCTCCCGTTTGATTGCTTATATTCCATTATTCTTGGCATCTGTTATGTTCTGGGCAATTCAGGAGCAAGGTTCAACAATTCTTGCAGGATATGCGGACAAGCGTACACAGCTTGATTTTGCTGGCATGCACTTGTCACCAACATTATTCCAATCACTGAATCCATTATTTATCATTGTATTTGCACCAATTATCGGATGGCTTTGGGTAAAGCTTGGCAATCGCCAGCCGTCCATTCCTAAGAAGTTCTCAATCGGATTGCTGTTTGCAGGTCTTTCCTTCTTAGTAATCCTGCTTCCTGCTTATTTTGGCGGAGAAGGCTCACTTGTAAATCCTTTATGGCTTGTACTTAGCTATTTCATCGTTGTTATCGGGGAGCTTTGCTTATCTCCTGTAGGTTTATCTGCAACGACTAAGTTAGCACCTGCTGCATTCTCTGCACAAACAATGAGCCTTTGGTTCTTGTCAAATGCTGCAGCTCAAGGGTTAAATGCACAGATTGTTAAATTCTACTCTGAAAAAACAGAAATGATGTACTTCGGTATTATCGGTGGCTGTTCGATTGTATTAGCCATCGTATTGTTCCTTCTATCACCAGCAATTCAAAACAAGATGAAGGGCATTAAATAATAGCACGAAAAAAAAGAACTAGATCACCGATCTAGTTCTTTTTTTTGCTATTTAACCACCAAGGAAACAACCTTTCCTTTATTCACATCAATTAATCCGTGATCAGTAATTTTTAATGCTGGGCTTACTGGTAGTGATAATGTGCTTAATGACATGATTGCATTATAATGTTCATAGCCGAGTTTGTGGAGTGTTGCTGTTAAATGTTCTACTTGCTTGGAAATAATAGCTAATGGTTCTTCTGAAAGAATACCACCAACAGGCAGTGGTACATTTGCAAGAATTTCGCCATCAAGGACACAGCAAATTCCGCCTTGCTGCTGGATTACTGCATTTGCAGCTATCACCATATCCTCCTTATTTTGACCGAGCACAAGAAGATTATGATTATCATGGGAATAGGTTGTTGCTACAGCACCTTTTTTGAGAATATCGCCGCCGATTAAGCCTCTTGCACTATTGCCGTTTTTTCCATACCGTTCAAATGTGGCAAGAAGTCCGTATGCACTTGTTTCCCATTGCAGCTTTCCAGCTTCAACAAGTAATTTATCATGCTTTTCCTCTGTAAAGGTAGAGCCGTTTTTCACATTCATCGTGCGGCAGATTACATTGCCGTCTTGCTGTGGAAGATTAACATGGAAATCTGCCTCTTCCAGTTTGCCCATACTAACACTCTCATAGAAGTAATCAGGGAATTGGCGGCTGCTTGCTTCCTGCACATAGGAAATTGCCTCATCGTATACTTTTTTACCTTTTTTATACACCTTTTGAATGTGGAAGCTGTTTAGCTCTGAAACTAACAGAAAATCTGCGAGCTTGCCAGGTGCAATTGCTCCTCTGTCATACATTCTCATTCTAGCAGCTGGTGTATAGGTACAGGCATAAATCGCTTTTTCTGGGGGCATTCCCATCGCGATGGCTTTTTTGAGGAGAACATTTAAATGGCCTCTGCTTTGCAAGGAATCTGCCATCACATCATCTGTCACAAAACAAAAATGCTCATCCACTTGATGCTCCAGCAAGTAATTCATTACTTCATTTGTCATTGATTTTTCCTGAATTTCAAGGAACATGCCAATAGCAATGCGCTCCTTCATTCCTTCAACGGTCTGATGCGTATGATCTGAAGTTACTCCTGCAAAGGAAAGCATCTGCAACTCAAGGTCAAGAAGCTTCGGAACATGGCCTTCAATAATCAGCTCTGGATAGTTCTTTGTTATATAAGCTAATATTTGATTCGTTTTTCCGCCTGGCTTGGAAATGACATCATAATAATTCATGATTTCACCAAGGCATTTTATGTTCTCTGTTTGCAGCAGCTCCTCGATATCTTCTATTTCTATCGCACCACCAGTTGTTTCCATGCTAGTTGCAGGAACCGAGCTTGGAATAGCATAGAACATGTCCAATGGATAGTTCTTGCTTGCCTTAATCATCTCTTTCACACCTGCTATTCCAAACACGTTTGCCATTTCATGAGGCTCTGGTACAATCGTTGTCACACCATTCTTCAGTAATCCATAAGAAAATGTTGCTGGTGTTACCATTGTGCTTTCTATATGAAGATGAATATCAATCAAGCCTGGTACTAAATACATGCCATTTGCATCTATTATTTCTTCTGCCTCAAAGGTTTCATTACCTTTTAATCCGATATAAAAGAACTTGCCATCCTTAACAGCTGCATTTCCCTTAGTAAATTGCTTGAAATAGCTGTTGTAAACCATTGCCTCTTTTATTAGCAAATCGACTTTCATCGTTGATCCCTCCTATTCTACAAGCACCATTTGATCCTTTGGAATAATTAAGACCACTTCTTGTCCAGTATGATACGGTGCTATCATTTCCTTATTGACAGTGAAATCACCGATTGGTGTACTGACAACATATTGATAGCTTCTGCCGAGGAATGTTGTTATTTTTATTTTGCCTGGGATTCCGTTCGATGGAAGAACTTGTGTTTCATTCCATTCCGCAAGAATGAAGTCATCTGGTCGTATAGCTCCTACCTTTTTATTCGGGCTCATATGCTCATGCCTATCAAGTGTGAATACACGGCCATTCTTTTGAAGCTCTACTAGTTCCCCTTTATCTTCTCTGCTCTCAAACTCGATGAAGTTTTTAAAGCCAATGAAATCTGCTACAAATTTTGTTGCCGGATATTTATAGATTGTTGCCGGATTACTTAATTGTTCGATTACACCTTTATTCATAATTGCTACTTGATCAGAAATAGAAAAGCATTCTTCTTGGTCATGTGAAACATACACTGTTGTTATTCCAAGCTCTTGCTGGATTCTTCTTATTTCCACACGCATATTAACTCGTAAATTAGCATCTAAATTACTCAGTGGTTCATCAAACAACAAAATATCTGGTTCAATTACTAGCGCTCTTGCGATTGCTACCCGCTGTCTTTGTCCTCCTGAAAGCTCTCCAGGAAATCTTTTTCCATAGCCCTCTAGATTAACGATTTCTAACATGCGCTCGACGCGCTTTTCTATCTCTGCCTTTGAAACTTTACGCAAACGAAGTCCGAACGCAATATTATCTGCCACAGTTAAATGAGGAAACAGAGCATAATTCTGAAACACAAATCCGAAGTTCCGCTTATTGACTGGAACCTTTGTATAATCCTTATCTCTAAACAAAAACTTTCCATTTGTTGACTGCAGGAAGCCGGCAATCAAACGAAGTGTTGTTGTCTTACCGCAACCACTAGGACCAAGCAGGGATACAAGCTGCCCTTTTTCTATCTCAAGATTAAAATCCTTAAGGATTTCTTTTTTGTTATATGCTACAGATATGTCTTGTAATGTAAACAAAGCCATCCTTATTCATTCCCTTCTATCTTTTTGTAAAGTAGGATAATCCCATCAATCGCTCTACGATAAACATAAACAATGCGGTGATAATCATAAGCAATACAGATATTGCCGCAACTGTTGGATCAAAGTAGTTTTCTACATACAACAGCATCTGAATTGGGAAGGTGCTCACACCTGGCCCTGTCATGTACACAGAAATATCGACATTATTAAATGATTCCAAAAAGGCAATCATTACTGCCGCAATGATACCTGACTTAATATTTGGGATAACGATTGAAAAAAATGTACCGATTCTGCTTGCTCCCAAACTAAGTGCTGCTTCCTCAATAGAGAAGTCAAAGTTAGTTAAGCTGGACGAAATGACGCGAATGATAAACGGGAGCATGATGACCGTATGGCCGATAAAAAGGGACGTATAAATCGGCAATTCATATGCAACAACAATGTATCTTAAAAACGAAAAACCAAGTACAATTCCTGGGATAAGAATTGGTGAAACAAATATTCCATTAATAATTCCCTTACCTGCAAAATCAAATCTGCTTAATGCATATGCTGCCGGTACACCAAGCAACAATGCTAGAATATTCCCTGCTATTGAAACGATGATAGATGTCTTGAAAGTACTCAAGAACATTTCTACTTTAAAAATATTTTCATACCATTTAAATGAATACTCTTCTGGTGGGAACTTTAAGATGCTTCCGCCCTCAAAAGAAGTAATTGAAATTATTAGCAATGGCCCAAGTAAAAAAACAAAAACAAGGAATGTAAACAGGGCCAATCCTCTATTCTTTTCCTGCATACACCTCTACCCCTTCGGATTAAGTTTTTTTGCTGCTCCATTCATAATGGAAATGATAATAAAGGTCACAACTATCATGATTGTTGCCACAATAGAAGCTAGCTTCCAATCATTTAATGTAATCGCATTTTGATATAAGAATGTGGAGATAACCCTTTGCTTTCCTCCTAATAACGCAGGTGTCGTGTAGGCTGTAAAGCTGCCGACAAACACTAGAATGCTGCCAATTACTAGCCCAGGCACACATAATGGTACGACAATCTTTAAAAAGACACCGAGCTTGGATGCACCAAGACTCTCTGCAGCCTGCAGCAAATCCATTTCGATATTCTCCATTACTCCAACAAGTGTCACGATAACTAAAGGAAGAAACAAATGCACCAGACCGATAATGATGGCTGTTGGTGTATAAAGTATCTCAAGCGGCTGGTTGATAAGCCCTGCTCCTAAAAGCAGCTTATTGAGAACCCCGTTTTTACCGATAATGATCATCCAGCTAAAAGAGCGCACAACAGGGCTTGTTAACAGCGGAAAAATCGTTAAAAGCAGGAATACTGCTTTTTTACGTGCTTGAAGCTTAGAAATGTAATACGACACCGGAAACCCGATCAGTATACAAATGATTGTCGTCAGCAGACTGACACGCAATGTCGTTAATAATATTTTGATGAAATAATCATCTTTAAAGAAATCAACATACCCATTTATACTAAATGTTCCATTATCATGAAAGGTTGTCCCGATCATGGATAAGATTGGAATAACCATAAATACAGTCAAAAACAGCAATCCTGGCAGAAGCAACAGGTATAGATATCTTTTCTTCATCTCATCACTCCCTGTTTTTTTAATTTAAGAATTTAAGATTTTAATAAACATTGCAAAAAAAGCTTCTGCATCAACTTCAAGACATACTTCCAAATTAGGCTGCTTGTTTAAACGATTTTGAAAATCACAAACGAGCTGGCCATCACATAACTCACTTTTCGTTTCTACATCTACATAATGCTTTTCTGTCACAGCAATTGTATTGTTTATAGCAATCCCAACCGCTAACGGGTCGTGCATGGCACATGCATGCACGCCGTAGCGAGAATAATATTTCTCTTGATAGTCTCTTGTGCTTTCTTCTATATAACTTGCAAGCTTTTCATTTTTCAGCTTGCTGATATGTTCCTTAGTCAGCAACGCCTTTCTTGTCACATCCAATCCAACCTGGACAATGGCCGGAAAACCAGCCTGAAGGACAATTTTTGCCGCCTCTGGATCCACATATGCATTAAATTCAGCTGTAGGTGTTATATTGCCGACTCCTTTAACTACACCGCCCATGAAAATTACTTTTTTGACATGCTTTGTTATTTGAGGACATTTCTTAACCGCTAAAGCTAAATTTGTAAGAGGTCCAGTACAGACAAGTGTGACCTCTCCGGAAAAACTTAAGATCGAGTTAATGATGAAATCAGGCGCAAATCCATCACTCGCCACATTGCGTGCAGGGATATCCTTTAGCGCACCTCCAAGCCCATCCTCTCCATGAATGCGGTGTTCGAAAAACGGCTCTCGGAAAAGTGGCGTTTCCGCCCCCTTAATAACGGGTATTTCTGTTTCTTCAAGCAAATCAAGAATCTTACATGTATTAACGGTCGCTGCATCTAAAGAAACATTTCCGTTTACTGTCGTTATTCCCAACAGGTCGAATTTTTTGCTTTTTACGGCAAGAAGGATGCCGATTGCGTCATCAATTCCTGTATCCACATCAAGTATTAGCTTTTCAGGCATGCTAGATTCCTCCTACTCTTATTGAATTAGCTCTCTGTTCCAGCGATCAATCCAACCTTTAAGATTATCATTAACAAATTTCATATCCATCGTATGAAGGCTGTTGATTAAGTCTTCTCCGTATGTTAGTCCTTCTGCTTCTTCATCTGACAATTGAACGTCAACATTAACTGGGGAATCAACTTTATTTTTTGCTGATTTCTCTTGAGCCTCTTTACCAAGAATATAGTTTATGAATTTTTCAGACAGATCCTTTTGATCAGTACCTTTTACAACGTTCATTGTGTTCATAACTGCATAACCGCCTTCAGCAGGTGTGACAAATTCTGCATTCGGAACAGCTTCTTTTAAGTCAGCAAAATACATTTCCATAATCGGACCAGCTGCTATTTCACCTTGCGCGAACATGTTAACATATTCAGATGTTTGTCCATATTCCTTCACAACGCTTGGCATAATTTCCTTCAAGGAAGTGAATGCAGCATCCTCATTAAATGTTTCTTCACCTTTTACCATTGACGCTATATCTACCATCATTGGTCCTGTTGTTGAAGTGATGCTTGGGATCGTGATTTTACCTTTCATATCAGCGCTCCATAAATCCTTCCAAGAAGTGATCTCTATAGGAGACTCATCTGGATTATAGGCAATTCCGAACTGGGCAATTGTATAAGCAGGTCCATATTCTTCTCCAAGTGGAGCTTTAGCGACATCATAGATTTTATCTACGTTAGGAATATTTTCACGATCAATCGTGTCGAATAGGCCATCTTGAATGCCTTGCTGTGCATAATAGTCTGATAGGAAAATAACATCTACATCTGAGTTGCCTTGTTTAATTTTGTTAAGACGGTCTGCATTATTACCTGTGTCTAACACGATTTCTACGTTGTTTTCCTCTTCAAATGGCTTATATATTTCTTTACGGAAGAAGTCCTCATTGAATCCCCATGTGGAAACAACCAGTTTTTCCTTTCCTTCACTTTCAGAACCTTCGTTTGAACCGCATGCTGCTAATAAAAGTAAAGATGATGCTGCAACTGCTTGAATTATTTTCTTCATTACGAGCCCCTCCATTTTTTATCGATTATTTTTATATATAATTGCTGCTTATACTCCCCCTTTTATCCTGCTGGTAAAAGCAGAACAAAAAAAGACAATCTTAAATAGAATCATTCTTCTACTTAAGATTGTCTTTTCTTTGATAAACAAAGGGAAAACTATCTTTAGTCTTTATATTTCGGCGTTTCACTCAGATAAATCCAAGCAAAAATCCAATATTTTATTTCAAGACAATATTTGTAAAGGCAAATTGAGTGAATGAATCATAATCTCTTAATATAGCTTCTATATTCCAACCGGTTTGTTCCTCGACCTGAGTTCTAAACTTTTTCTTGAACAACAGAGACAGATGAAAGTCCACTTCAAGCTTTAAGCTTGGTACCTCACCTTCTAATGCAGCAGATCTAGAAGCTCTCGGATGCTTGGCTTGCAAGGTTATTATGTTTTGATCGATTGTTACCTTTAGCAAAGTGGTGCCAGCACCAAATAAATCTTTTGATACTTTATTATAGATTTGAGAAAGCAATCTCTTCATTTCATTCGAATCTATGATAATCACCTGCCAAACAATTTATATCTGTATTATACATACCTTTTTATCCTCTGACAATAGAATGTGCGTATTTTAATTAAAAAAATATAAAAAAATAGATACAAACATAAACTTTTAAGTCAAAATACGAACTATCCAAGCTGAAGCTTTGTTATTATACACATTGAGATACTAGAAAAAAGCACTCTTAGTCGTATATTTTATCCTGTATCCTGTAAAAATACGAGGTACTTGTCAGATTATCTGACCTTATTCCTTTGCACCTGGTCCATTTTAATATTGTTACATCATATCATTATTAAATTATTTAGAAAATTACTTTTTTCAAAAAAAAGCAGGATTCTTTGGAATCCTGCTCTTTAGACAGAATGAACTACTTAAAGGATAGTTTCCCACTAACCCAATAAGAGCCACACCTATCTGCTTCAACCCGAAACAATTTTAATTTTATGTTTCTATTATTTGTCTGCTTTAAGTCTTATTTTTCTTCCTGTCTAATCTTCTCGATTTCGTCTGCTACGAATTGCACTTGTGTACCGACGATTACTTGAATGCTTGTCGGTCCGACAATATTGATTCCCGGCACGCCTGTAGCTTTGATTTTGCCTTGATTAACTGTGTTCATATCTTTCACTTCAATTCTTAACCTTGTTACACAGTTATCAACAGATGCGACATTTGCATCTCCGCCCAAGCCCTCGTAAATTTCTGACGCCATAACAGCAAACTTATTGTCATTATTTATTGGTGCTGTAGCAACCGCTTCTTCTGCTGTTTCTTCTTCTCGTCCTGGTGTGGACAAATTAAACTTCGTGATAAGAAAACGGAACAGTGTGTAATAGATACAAGCGAAAACTAAACCTTGAACAATCAGCATATACGGTTTGTTTGCAAGTGGCAGTCTTGAGCTTAAGATAAAGTCAATTAAACCTCCACTGAAGGAAAAACCTGCAGTCCAATGGAAGGCAGCCGCAATTGCCAAGGAGAAGCCAGTAAGCACTGCATGAACTAAATAAAGTCCAGGTGCCGCGAACATAAAGGCAAACTCAATTGGTTCTGTCACACCTGTTACGAATGCAGCAATACCTGCTGCCAGCATAAGGGACGCAATTTGCTTCTTTCTTTTTGTTTTTGCTGTATGGTACATTGCTAAAGCAGCTGCTGGCAAGCCGAACATCATCACAGGGAAGAATCCTGCTTGATACATGCCTGTTACACCTTTTTCTCCTTTACCATTCCAGAAGTTCCCTATATCATTAATTCCAGCTAAATCAAACCAGAATACGGCATTTAAAGCATGATGGAGACCTGTCGGGATAAGCAGCCTGTTGAAGAAACCATATAAACCAGCTCCAATTGCTCCCAATTTACTGATTTGTGTTCCAAATGATACTAAACCACTGTAAATAGCCGGCCATAAGAACAAGAGAATAACTGCAATTACTAGCATGCTGACAGCACTTAAAATCGGCACAAGTCTTTTTCCGCTGAAAAACGCAAAAGCGGCGGGAAGCTGCGTTTTACTGAACTTGTTATACATCACGGACGCAACAATACCGGAAAGCATCCCAATAAAGGCATTTTCAATTTTTGCGAATGCAACATTCACATCCTCCGGATTAATGCCTTGAAGCATTGCGACGGAATCTGTGGATAACAATGTTTTAATCACAAGAAAAGCAACTAAACCACTTAATGCAGCAGAACCGTCCTTGTCCTTAGATAACCCTAACGCCACCCCTACTGCAAACAAATATGGAATATTATCAAGAATGGAAGAACCTGCCTTGATTAGAAAAGCGGCAGTTGGACTGTCTGCTCCCCATCCTGAAGGGTCGATTGCATAACCTATCCCCATAAGTATCGCTGCCGCTGGCAATACAGCTACAGGCAGCATTAAAGCTCGACCAAGTTTTTGCAAATAAGCTTTCATCATTTTTTCCCCTTTAGTTTCTAATAAAAAATACTCTATATATAATGACTGTAGAAAAACCTTTCCTTTATATTTAAGGTCTCAATTCCTTCACATCATGGAAGTACTGTTGAATTGCTTTCTTTAAATGACCAGCAGAGCCTTCCAAAAATGTCTTTGCTTCCTTTGATGTGCTGCCTGTCAATAGAATAAAAGCAGCTGATTTCAGGTCATGATCTGTGTCCTCAAGAGCTGATCGCGCCTCTTCCTCTGTTGCAGCTGTCATGTTAATTAGCATCTGCACAGCTCTGTTTACAAGCTTTCTGTTAATCAGCTTCATATCTATCATTTCATTTTGATACGTTTTGCCAAGCTTTGTCATTGTTGCAGTCGAGAGCATATTCAAAATCATTTTTTGGGCAGTTCCTGCCTTAAGTCTTGTTGAACCCCTAATAACCTCTGGCCCTGTCGGCGCCTCAATTCCGATATCACAAATTGCTGTTAATGCAGTACTCTCGTTGTTGCTAACCCCAACTGTAAGTGCGCCAATGTCAGCTGCATACTCAGCTGCAGCAAGGACGAAAGGCGTAGAGCCGCTCGCAGTTACTCCAATCACAACATCTGCTTGCGTTAGGGAATGGCTTTTCAGAGCAGTAATGATCCAGCTATCGTCGTCTTCTGTTTCTTCAAGAGAATTCCACATCGCCTCATAGCCACCAGCAAGAAGGGGAACCCATCTGTTTTGCGCAATAGAAAAGGTCGGGACTAGTTCAACTGCATCAACGACAGCTAATCTCCCGCTCGTTCCTGCTCCTATAACAAAGCATCTGCCTCCAAGCTGCCATCTAGCAGCAATCGCCTCAACAGCATGACTTATTTGAGTAAGTGCCCCGCTGACTGCCCCTGCAACTGCTTCGTCTTCTTTGTTCATGAATTGGACAATCTCAAACGCAGACCATTCATCCAACCCAACACTATGAGGGTTTTGATGCTCGGTTCCTGTTAATTCGGTCATATTTTCACCTCTTCATATCGATGACAAATTTATAACGATCTCCTCTGTATATCGATTTAACATACTCAAACGCTTCACCGTTTTGTAAATAGCTGAACCTTTCGATTAGTAAAACAGGGTCGCCTTCTTCAATTTGCAAAATAGAGCATTCGCTTTTTTGAGCAAGTGATGACTCCAGTGTTTGTGTGGCATGACTGATTTGGAGATTCAGCTCATTTTCAATATATTCGTAAAGAGATGCATAAACAGTATCTTCTGTTAAGTCAGTGATGATATTTGCCGGTAAATAGGATATTTCAAGTGCCATTGGACTTTCATCTGCCAGCCTCAGCCGGCTTACTTCATATACCGGCACACCTTCTGCTATCTTCAGCTTTGCGGCAATATTCTTGTCAGAGCTTATTTGCTGGAAGGAAAGAATTTTCGTTAACGGCTTTAATCCTCTTGAACGCATATCCTCAGAAAAGCTCGTCAAACCAGAAAGGGGCTGCTCAACCTTTTGTTCTGCGACAAATGTTCCCTTTCCCCGCTTTCTAACTAAGATGCCTTCATTAACAAGATTATTAATTGCTTGACGGACAGTCATTCTGCTTATGTCATATTTCTCTGAGAATTCTCGTTCAGAGCTGATTGGGTCTCCTGGATTGAGTCCTTTCACAATCTCCTTGATTTCCATCTCCAGCTGAAAATAGATTGGAATATGGGAATCCTTAATAATCAACGGTTAACACTTCCTTCTTTTTCCTTCAATAACGCCAATGCTTCACTGTCTGCAATAATAGTTACATCAGGATGCTCCTTCAAAATAGAGGCAGGAATATCCTCTGTCACATCTGTTTTGAAGAGGTTATATAATATTGGTGCTTTCTTTGCCCCTGATGCCAGTAAAATGATTTTTTTGCTTTTCATAATAGTCGATATTCCCATTGAAATAGCGTGTGTTGGCACATCATCCTTATTCTCGAAATATCTTGCATTGGCTTCTCTTGTTGATGGATCCAATTCAACTACACCAGTCTTTGAGGAGAAGGGTGTTCCAGGTTCATTAAACCCAATATGGCCATTCTCGCCAATTCCAAGTACTTGAAGATCCACTCCGCCTAAATCTTCAATCAGTTGCTCATAATCCTTTGCATCTTGCTCATATGGCGGTGTTTCCGCCTTTGGAAGATGAATATTTTCTCGTTTAAGATTGATATGGTCGAACAGGTGCTGATCCATATAATAGGTATAGCTTTGATCACTGTTCTTTTCTAACCCGACATATTCATCTAAGTTAACTGTTTTAATGTTTTCATAAGATGTTGTATTTTGCTTATAGTCGTCTACAAGTCGTTTATAGGTTCCTGCAGGTGTTCCTCCTGTTGCCAAACCAATCACAGCCTCTGGCTTTTCCTTCACCAGATTAATTACAACCGCTGCTGCTTGCTCACTCATTTGTTCATAGTTATCAACTTCTATCCATCTCATTACAATGCACCTCCAGATTTTGTAGCAATTATTCCTTTGCATATTGTCAAGACCACTTCATTGTTTGCATTTAATACAACCAAGTCCGCGTCCTTTCCTGCTTTTATACTTCCTTTTTTATCTAAAACACCAATCTGCCTTGCTGGATTATAGGAACCCATTATAATGACATCCTCTAAGGAACAGCCTGTAAATGCCATCATATTAGTAAGGGCATCGTTCATTTTTAACGTGCTGCCAGCGAGGGCTCCACTTTCTAACAGAGCTTTTCCATCTTTAACAATCACCTTTTGGCCACCGAGTGAGGAAATTCCATCTTCAAGCCATTTTGCTCTCATGCTGTCAGTGATTAAGATAATTTTATCCTTCCCTTTTTGCTTAAACGTCAATTTGACGATTTCCGGATGAATATGAACTCCATCGACAATCATCTCTGTCGTCAGCTCATCATGAAGGAGCGCAGCACCTGCTGTACCAGGATCTCTATGATGGAAGCCTCTCATCCCATTATATAAATGGGTAACATGATTCACTCCCGCGTTGATAGCATCGACTACCTCTTCATATACAGCATCAGTATGCCCCATTGAAGCAACAATGCCATTTTCTTTTAAATAGGCTGCCAACTCTAGCCCATTTTCTTTTTCAGGCGCGAATGTTACTAGTCGAATATGGTCACAAGCTAGTGCATTCCATTTTTTGAAAAGCTCAATGTCTGCCGTCTTAATAGCATTTAGCGGCTGTGCGCCTGCTCTCTTTTCATTAATAAATGGGCCTTCAAGATGAATTCCAAGCATTTCTGCTTTACCTGGACTATTGTCAGTTTTCATATAGGAAGCAATGCTTTCTATAGCAGCTTCAATCTCTTCTTGCCCTTGTGTCATAGTTGTTGCCAAGAAGCTAGTCGTTCCTTCATACGGTAAAATCCTTGCGATTGTCCCTAGACCATCCTTTGACCCATCCATCGCATCAGCATCTTTTGCCCCATGAATATGAATATCAATCATTCCGGGAATGAGTTTGCTCCCCTTTGGAAAAGATATTGTCTGTACATTCTCTTTCTCCTCTTTCCAATCAGCAGTTTTCCCATAAGACTGGATGCTTCCTTGTTCGATAAGCAAGAAGCCGTCGTAAATAACTTCGTCTTCTGTATAAATGGTTAAGTCCTTAAGAAGTAAAGACTCGCCAGTACTCTTGATTGACATAACATAATCCCTTCTTACTTTCATTTATTTATAAACTATATAACTAGATGTCTATACCAGTTATCTTAAGATGTATTAATTCTAGCAAAAATCTGCAATATTGCTAGAATTTTGTTAGATTATTTGGTCCTTACCGGAAACCGCTTACAGACAAATTATAAATGAAAACTATTTACTTTGTCAATACAGCTTATAGTCTTTACTACCTTTTGGATTTTATTACTAAAACAAGCATAATTTCACGAAAAATGTATAGTTTTATATTAAATATTCAATAATGATACTACCCTTTTTAATCATTTAGAAACATAAATAAAACTATACAGAAAGCTTGGATGATAGATGAACCTTCTCTCTTTTGCTTTGAAAAATAAAAATGTCAGCGACTATGAAATTATTCAGCATCAAAGTAAAACAATTGATCCTCTTGTAACAGTAGTCACCCCTGTTTTCAACAATGCTGCCACAATTAAGAAAACAATCGATTCTGTTTTAAATCAAACATTAAGAGATCAAATTGAATATATTCTTGTAGACGATGGTTCAACAGACAAGACCCGATCCATTCTCCTTGATTACAGCAGTAAACATCCAAATATAAAGCTTGCACTGCTAAAAAGGAATACTGGCACACCTGCTTTTCCTAGAAACTTAGGAATAGAGCTTGCTAGAGCTCCGTATATTTCGTTCCTTGATGCCGATGATTGGTTCGAATTATCAGGATTAGAGAAGCTTTATCGCGTGCTTGAGGAGACCGGCGATGATTATGTTGTCGGGAAAACGGTGAAAATACGGACGGATGGAACCTCTATTGTAGGCGAACACGAATCCAGCACAGAGCGGAGAAATGTTCCACCAGCCTCTATCCCCCATATTTTCCATCACTTAGGTCCAAGGGCAAGAATGATGAAAACAAGGATAATTAAAGATAATAACATCCAATTCCCTGCAATGAAGTTTGCAGAGGACAAGCAGTTCTTTATGGATGTATTGGCTTGCTGCAAAACCATCTCAACAACTAAAGAAGTCATCTACTATTTGAACAGGCAAAACGAAAATAATGGCTCCTTAACTTCACGCACAAATGTGCTCGACAAGATGAAATGCAATCAAAAGGTGATACGTTACTTTAAAGAAAAAGAGCTTGATTCTGACATTAAAAAGATGATATTGAACAGATTGTTCGAATTCGACTGCTTTACAGGCTTCATCAATCGCTATCATACGCTTAGAACAAATAGTCCGACATACAAACAAAAAGCCAATGACTATATGAAGAGAAAAGCCTATACTTGGACAATGAAAAAAACATTAAAGGCAGCAAATGATTTGGATTATGACATTACCGACCATTTCTTTAAACCGATTAACAAGGTGTGCTATGAGCTTTTTAAGAAGGGAAAATATAGCGAGATTGAAGAACTGTTTCGGTGGCATGCAAATGAAAAAATCAAGAGCTATCATTTTCTTGAAAATAAAGCCTTCTTTATTACACCATTGCAGGACCCTTATAAATATATCCAGATTCCAATGTATGCAGAGCTCACTGACTGCATTGTCGTTAATGACCATATCCAACTCCATATTAAAGCAGTTGGTGACAATTCTGTCTGCATAAATGAGCTTTTGCTTCGCAACAGGCAGTCGCAAGCCTCAGAATTTATCGTACAAGCCTCTGTGCAAAATAATGGTGAAGGCGTTTTGTCATTGCCGATAGATTGGATAAATTCTCTGCCGAAATCTGTTTATAATATTTACTTACGCTACAATGACTATCAAAAGGTCCAATTGCATATTCCGAAGCTAATGGAAAGCTTAAAAAGTGCGCAGCACAAAAACTGCCACTTGTATTCAACCATTAATCAGAACTTGGCATTGAAAGTTAAATAGTGTTAAAAACAGGAGCGTACAGCCTAGGATAAAACTGAACTATTCTATCGATGGTTCAGTTTTTTGTGTTTTGGGTTTAAATACTTAAATGAGAAACCATAGTGTAATGGAGCGGAGGACACTCGACTACTAAGGGAAATAGAGGAGGCTTTAGCTTCCTCCCCGCGGAAAACAAGTGTGTGTAGCGTAATGAAACGAACTAATTTTACAGCCATACTCTATTAAGAATCACATCTTAGTCTATTTTCTATTATCATTCAAATTTCGGCAGCCAATTTCCGTGTGCTTCTATTAAATCGTCACACATAGCAACAATATCATCCATTGACAGTTCTGCTGCTGTATGTGGATCAAGTAAGGCTGCTTGATATATATGTTCTCTTTTTCTTGAGACAGCAGCTTCAATAGTTAAAAGCTGTGTATTTATATTCGTTCTGTTTAATGCGGCCAGCTGTTCTGGAAGCTCCCCAATATAGCATGGCAATATTCCGTTTCTATCAACAAGACATGGTACCTCAACACATGCTTTTTCAGGCAGATTACTGATAAGCCCGCCAGTATTCAGAACGTTTCCGCCAAATTTAAAAGGTATATTTGTTTCAACTGCCTCAATGATTCGTGACCCATATTCATGGGAGCGCACATGTGTTAAATTGCTGTTATGTACAAGCTCCTCCCGCATTTTTTTCCAGTTTTCGATTTGCTGGACACAGCGACGAGGGTATTCATCTAACGGAATCTGAAATCGGTCAATCAGTTCAGGATAACGGCTCTTTATAAAGTATGGATGATATTCGGCATTATGCTCTGATGACTCCGTTACATAATATCCGAATTTATCCATTAATTCGAATCGCACCATGTCTGTATGCTTTTCCAGCTGCTTTTCCTTCGCACGTCTTTTTATTTCTGGATAAAGGTCTTTCCCGTCTGCCTTTACCTCCAACAGCCAAGCCATATGGTTAATACCGGCAATTTTCTCCTCCACATTTTTGGCCTTTATCCCGAGTGACTTTAATAAATGTGATGTACAAACCTGAACACTGTGACAAAGCCCGACTGTTTTGACATTTGTGTAGCGCAGCATCGCTCCAGTAAGTGCTGCCATCGGATTAGTATAATTTAGAAACAATGCATCTGGACAAACCTCCTCCATGTCCGCAGCAAACTCAAGCATGACAGGAATTGTTCGTAAGCTCCGAAAAATACCGCCGATTCCAACAGTATCTGCGATTGTCTGGCGCAGTCCGTATTTCTTTGGAATCTCAAAGTCTATGACCGTACTTGGCTTATAGCCGCCAACTTGAATAGCATTTATGACATACTTTGCTCCTCTTAGTGCTTCCTTTCGGTTTGTGTACGCCTTTATAGTAACATGGCAATTATAATTATTTTTTAGATTGTTTAGCATATTCTCTGAATCCTTGAGCCGCACCTCATCAATATCAAACAGTGCAAATTCAAATCCCTCAAGGGCAGGTACCATCATACAATCTCCCAGAACATTTTTTGCAAATACAGTACTTCCTGCACCGATAAAAGTGATTTTAGACATACATTTCTCCCCTTTAATCGTTTATCATCCTGCTATTTTTTTGTTTACTCAATATGTTTCGATGTGCATGTTTGACATTCCAAGTCAGCCACAATGCTACTGTGCTTCCGAAGAAGAACAAGAAGAATCCGGCAAGCTGGCTGTATGCAGCAAAAATCGTGATACAGCCGATCATCATAACGGCACTCTGTACAATCCGTGTGATGCTCATAAACAGCATATCTCTTAACACTTCTTTTATTGTCCGTTTTTTTTCTACTAATAAAGGAAATAAATACGGCAGCATTATGAGATATACAAAGGTAATAGTCAGTAGAGTATATCTGAAAATGGCTAAAATAGTACTCTCAGCTTGGAAAAAAAACTGTAAATCGACGTACAGCAATATTCCTGCAAATAGAATAATTGCTCCAAGCAAATTCGCCTGTATGAAATATGCTTTAAACTTAGCGACAAACATCGAAAATATCGGACCGTCGTCTCCCCCATCCATCCATTGTCTAATTAAATAAAACATTGCTGCAGCAGCTGGAAAGAAGCCAAACAGAATAAGGCCGCCAAGTGTAAAGAGCATCCATAGTGCATTAACATAAAGCAAACGGTACACCCATATGCAAGCTTTCATCATTTTGTTGTTGATAAGATCACCTCATTAATGAATCAACCTTTAGAGCCAGTCAAAGCGATGCCTTCAATAATTTGTTTTTGCGCGAAAATGTACACAATGATAACAGGAATAATGGAGATTGTTGTACCAGCCATCATCAGTGACCAGTCTGTAAAATACAAGCCTTTAAACGTATTAAGAAGCAGTGGCACTGTGAATTTTTCAGGTGTCGTTAAATAAATCAACGGCTCTAAAAAGCTGTTCCAAATTCCCATAAAAGCAAATATCCCAAACGCAGCAAGCGCTGGCTTTATCAATGGCAAAATGATGCTGCGGTATATCCTAGCAGGGTTTGCTCCGTCAAGGACAGCTGCTTCAATCTGTTCATTCGGTATGCCTCTAATAAACTGTCGCAGCAAAAACACACCAAAGGCATTGAATAATCCAGCCGGAATGATTAAGGATAAATGCGTATCAATCCACCCAAATGCGTCCATAATCAGGTAAAGCGGGACCATCGTCACTTGCTTTGGAATCATCATTGTCGCCAAAAACAGGATGAACAGCAGATTAGAGCCGCGAAATCGCATTTTTGCAAATGCAAAGGCAGCCATCGAACAGGTCAGCAAGTTTAATAGGACAACGATTGCCGTTATATAGAAGCTATTAAAATATGCTTTTGCAAATGGCATTGCTGTTAAGGAATTAGGGTAGTTTTGGAAATTAACAGGATTCGGGAACCATTTTGGCGGCACAAGGAAAATTTGGGACATATCTTTAAGAGAACTGCTTATTGTCCAAAGGAAGGGAGCAACCATTAAAAATGCCCCAGCAATCAACACAACATGGAGCAGGATGCGCAGCAATGAAATCTTTTTCTTTTTACGTAATGGAACAGCTGCTTGAGGGACTGGATTCACTGATGCGTCATTGATCTTCATAATGCACCCACCTTTTCGACATTTTAAATTGAATGAGCGTAAATACTAGAATAATGACAAACAACACCATTGCCGCTGCAGAGCTTATACCCATTTTGAAATCGACAAAGGCTGCTTCGTATATATGATATACAAATGTGTAGCTCGATTTAGCAGGACCGCCACTTGTCATGACATAAGCCTGATCGAAAACCTGGAAGGAGGAAATGACAGCCATAATGGCAATAAAAAAGGTTGTCGGTGACAAAAGCGGCAATGTAATATGGCGAAGCTTCTGCCATTTTGTCGCCCCGTCTATCTCTGCTGCCTCATAGTAGGATTTAGAAATCCCTTGAAGACCTGCTAAGAAAATGACCATATTATGACCTAACCCCCACCATATGCTCAAAATCGCAATGGATGGCATTACCCAATTTGTATCTGTCAGCCACATTGGCCCTTGTATCCCAAAGTTTGCGAGAATTTGATTTAATATGCCGAAATCTCCATTTAAAATCCACATCCAGATAACTCCGATAGAAACAGAGCTTGTTACTACAGGCATAAAGTAAAAAAGTCGATAGAAGTTTTTCCCTTTGATTTTATTAAGAGCAACCGCTACTGATAAGGACAAAGCGATGCTGGCAGGAATGACTAAAATTGTATAATAGACCGTATTTCCTAAGGCTTTCCAAAAATCCGGATCCTGAAACTGATCTATATAATTGGCTAACCCTATAAATTCCTTTGCCCCAAATCCGTCCCATTTCATAAAGCTTAATGTCAATGTGAAAAGAACTGGTATTAATGAAAACAAAATTAATCCTATCAATTGTGGAGCTAAAAACGCATAGCCCCAAAGGTTTTGTCGGCCTCTCATCGCGTTCACCCACCTTTTTTAAGATAGAAGGTGAAGAATAACTCCTTCACCTTCGTTTTTATGTCATTCAGATTTATGCTCTGCAATCATTTCTTTTGCTTTTTTCGTTATTTTATCTACAGTAGTCTTGGCATCATCCTTGCCAAGGTACATAAGGTCCATGATGTCATTGACTTCTTTATCCAAGCCTGGGATTGTCGATTGGATTGCATTTGCAAAGCCTTTTTCCCTTGCTTCAATGATGTAGTTTACATGCTCTGGTACATTGGAGCTAGTGATGGCATCATCAATTCCGTTAATGGACGGAATCGCATTTCCAATACCGTTCAGGCGCTGCTCCTGCCCTACTTTAGATGTATAGTAAGAAACAAATTTCATCGCTGCTTCTTTATTTTTAGAATCTTTGTTTGCTGCAAGGTAAGCTGTCGGAATTGCCACTGGCTCTTGCTTGTTTTCTGTGTTGGATGGCCATGAAATATAATCCCATTCTAATGATTTGTTTTCATGGAAAAGCGGTGTGAACCATCTGCCGGCAGTAACCATGCCAACTTGACCAGACATAAACATCGCTTCAGAGCCCTGCCCTTTAGGGAGAGATCCGGAATAAGTAAAGTTCTTGCCCTTAACCATTTGCTCTAAGAAGGACATCGCTCCAATCCCTTTTTCATTTTGATCTAGAATAAATTCGCCAGTTTCTTTATTGTAAATTTCTCCGCCGTTTGCCCAAATCCAGCTAAAAAGTGTGTTCCAGGAATTATCTACAATCAAACCGTATTTGCCGCCGTCCCGCAGCTTATCTGTTACTTCTTTCATAGCGTCAAAGTTCCATTTTCCCTCGTCATAAAATTCTTGAGGAGACTTAATACCTAAATCTGAAAACAGCTTTTTATTGTAATAAATAAGCATCGGATTACAATCTACTGTGATTCCATATATTTCATTGTCTTTTTTAGCGGCTCCCCATAACCCTTCTGCGAACTCTTCCGGCTTAGCATAGCTTTCTGAGCCGTTCATAAATTCACCTAATGGTGCAAGTTTGCCAGTTTCGATGATTTTTGAAATGTCACCATCTCCAACATAAAACACATCTGGTGCCTGGCTTCCCTGCAGCTGTGTTTGCAGCTTTTGGATATAGCCATCACTTGGAATTGGCACAAGTTTCACTTTGATGTCCGGGTTCTCCTTCATGAATCCATCCACTGCTTTTTGGTATACCTTTATTTCTGCAGGATTTCCCCATGCTGAAAAGGTCAGCTGGATTGTTTCATCGGAGCCGGAAGTGCCTGAATTGGAACTGCACCCCTGAAGTATTGGCACCAGCAGTAAAATAAGAACGATAAACAAGGCAATAACTTTACTCTTTTTCATAGTTCTTCCCCTCACTCTCTGTGTCTTGTTTGCTAAATTATATAGGGATAACTCACTCCCATGTAAAATTCAGCAGGTGTTACAGCTACGAGACAAACTTGCAACCGCTTACAAATTACCGTAAAAATTTTTTGTATAACTATGATGTCAATAAGGTAAATTGAATTAGCGTAAAATGAAAACGCTAACAATTACAAGTATTAGTCTACTTGCCCACATTTACTTATTCAAGAATTTCCCATCCAAAAATTCCGCTATAATTCGAGTTACGAAGTGCTTTTTTGTCGCCGTCAAGTTTGATTTCTCTCGCTGTTTCTTTTATTCTTTTAATGAAAACAGTTCCAAAAATAAATAATTTGCTTTAAAATAAAAGGAGAAGAAAAAATTTTTCTAAATATTTTCCTGTTTCAAGAAATTTTTTTTGTTACCTTTGACCCTTATTTATATTCAGGATTTTACTATAAAGGAGATTTAATATGTTTAAGGATTCCTTCTATTTAGGCGTTGATATTGGAACAACTAGCACAAAAGCTGTTTTGTTTGGAGAAGCTGGCAAAGTAATTAGCATGCATCATGTTGAGTACCCTTTATACAGCCCAGCACCCGCCATTGCCGAACAAGACCCTGATGAAATACTTTCTGCTGCGAAAGAAGCAATAAAAACAGCACTGTCAAAAGGCAATGTCGAGCTAAAGAAATTGAAGCTTGTTTCCTTCAGTGCAGCAATGCATAGCCTTATTGCAATTGACGACAATAACAAACCACTGACAAAATGCATCACTTGGGCTGACAGCCGTTCAGCAGCATGGGCTGACAAAATTAAAAACGAGTTGAATGGACTGGAAATATACAAGCGTACAGGCACACCTATTCATCCAATGTCCCCCCTTGCAAAAATTGCTTGGCTTCGGACAGATCACCCAGAGATTTTTGCTAAAACAGCTAAATTCATTGGGATTAAGGAATATATCTTCCACCATTTCTTTGGTGAATTCATTGTCGATTACTCCATTGCCTCTGCTACAGGTCTTTTCAATCTTGCACAGCTTGATTGGGACAAGGAAGCGCTTGAAATAGCTGGCATAACGCCAGAACAGCTGCCTGAGCCAGTACCGACTACTCACGCCATAACTGGCTTGAAGGAAGAGCTTTGTACGGAGCTTGGCCTAACTTCGGATATACCGTTCATCGTTGGCGCAAATGATGGTGTTCTGTCCAATCTTGGTGTTAATGCGATTGATCCTGGTGTTGTAGCTGTTACAATCGGTACAAGCGGCGCAATCCGCACCGTAACAGATAAGCCAGTAACAGATCCGAAAGGTCGGACATTCTGCTACTGCCTTACAGAAAATCATTGGGTTGTTGGCGGTCCTGTCAACAATGGTGGAATGACGTTCAGATGGGTTCGTGATGAGCTTGCTTCCTCAGAAGTGGAGACAGCTAAGCGATTAGGAATTGACCCTTACGAGGTGTTGACGAAGATTGCTTCTCGGGTTCTTCCAGGAGCTGATGGACTTCTGTTTCACCCATATTTAGCTGGTGAAAGAGCACCACTTTGGAATTCAGATGCTCGTGGCTCCTTCTTCGGGCTTGGGCTGCACCATAAAAAAGAGCATATGGTCAGAGCCGTGCTGGAAGGCGTTATCCTGAATCTATATACAGTGATGCTTGCATTGCAGGAGGTAATTGGCGAACCAAAGCAAATTCAAGCTACTGGCGGTTTTGCCCGCTCAGAGCTTTGGAGACAAATGATGGCTGACATTTTCAATCAAGAGGTGACAGTTCCAGAAAGCTTTGAAAGCTCCTGCCTTGGCGCGGTTGTCCTCGGGATGTATGGACTAGGAGAAATAAACGATTTCAGTATTATGAAGGAGCTTGTTGGCAGCACACATGCTCATAAACCAATTCCAGAAAATGTGGAAATTTATGAGGATCTAACACCAATCTTCATTCGCATCTCCAGATTGCTTAATAATGAGTACGAATACATCGCTGATTTCCAGCGCAAATGGGTTAAATAACAAGCGAGGCTGCAGTCATGTGCTGCAGCCTTCCTTTGTTACTTCTTCTCAACACTATGGCCCCCAAATTCATTCCGCAACGAGGCAACTACTTTTCCTGTGAAGGTATCCTCTTCCAATGAACGATAACGCATCATAAGCGACAATGCAGTAACAGGCATTGCTACTTGAAGATCCAAAGCTGTTTCAAGCGTCCACTTCCCCTCACCAGATGAATGCATTACTCCTTTTATGCCCTCTAATTTCGGGTCTTTTGCAAAGGCATTTTGTGTTAGCTCCATAAGCCAAGAACGGATGACAGAGCCATTATTCCAAACCTTTGCAACATTCTCATGATCATAATTGAATTCGCTTTTCTCCAGCAATTCAAATCCTTCAGCTATAGACTGCATCATGCCATATTCTATTCCGTTATGGACCATCTTCAAAAAATGTCCGCTGCCTGCTTCCCCTGTATACAAGTAACCATTCTCCACACATAAATCCTTGAAGAGACTCTCAGTCTGCAAGAAGATGTCCTTATCTCCACCTATCATCATACAAGCTCCATTTCTAGCACCGCTTGTACCTCCGCTCGTTCCTACATCAAGATAATGGATGCCTTTCTTCTTAAGCTCTAAAGCTCTGCGCACTGTGTCCTGATAATGTGAATTTCCGCCTTCAATTATAATATCGCCATCACTTAATTCAGCACTAAGCTCCGTTATAACATCCTCTGTTATCTTCCCTGAAGGAACCATTACCCACACAATTTTGGGACCTGCCAAACTATTTGTTAACTCTGCTATGGTTTTAACTCCGACAGCACCTGCATTAGAAATTTTCGTAATAGCGCTTTCATTTACATCAAAAGCTGTTACACTATAATTATGATCCAAGAGATTCTCTGCTAAGTTAAAGCCCATTTTTCCGAGGCCAATTATTCCAATGTTCATTTTTAGAACGCTCCTTTTATGAAAAAATTTTTCTTCCCTTTCTTTATTATACGAAATTTTTTTCATTAATGAAAGCGTATTAAAAAATATTTTTTCTTATGTTGATTATGCTATACTATACATAAATTATGTCGAAAGGAATCAGACGATATGGCACAAAATTGCTTAGGAAAAATCCGCTCCTATTATGCTAGACTAAGTGAAAAAGAAAAAAAGATTGCTGATTACATATTAGAAAACCCTGAAAAAATCATTCATAGCACCATTAATGAGCTGGCAGAGGATTTAAATGTTGCAGATGCAACCGTTTTCCGGTTCTGCAAACGTATTGGATTTAAAGGCTATCAAGCAATGAAAATTGCCCTCGCCTCCGAAATAATTGAACCTATACAGCATATTCATGAAGAAATTAATGAACAGGATAATGTAGCAACAGTAACAGAAAAGGTTTTTATGTCGAATATCCGCACACTAGAAAATACTTTACAGTTAGTCAATGGAACGTCCATCCAAAAAGCCGCAGATTTTTTGCTTGCAGCACAACGGGTAGAGTTTTACGGAACTGGTGGGTCGGCAGTCATTGCAATGGATGCTTTTCATAAATTTGTGCGAACAGGAATAAAAGCGTTTACATTCATTGATTCCCATTTTCAGCTTATGTCCGCATCACAGCTATCCGATCGCGACGTTGCCGTCATCATCTCCCACTCTGGGACTAATAAAGATACCATCAATATCTTAAAAACAGCAAAAACAAACGGTGCAAAAACAATTAGCATTACAGGTTACCCTAAATCACCGATAGCTCAGCATGCAGATGTTGCACTGTTCACAAGCTCAGAAGAAACTGAATTTCGGTCTGAGGCACTTTCCTCTCGTATTGCGCAATTAAGCTTAATTGATGCCCTTTATGTGAATATGATGATATTAAATAAAGACACTGCAAATAAATCGCTTAAAAAAATCAGAAATGCTATTTCAGACACAAGAATGTAACAAAAAAAGGTGCTCAACCAAGACTTAAATCTTGGTTTTAGCACCTTTTTTGTTGTCTTATACAAATAAGTCTAAAATCAATACTCCTGCAAATGCAACGAATGATAATACTGTCTCAAGGACTGTCCATGTTTTAAATGTTTCCTCTACTGACAGACCTAAGTATTCTTTTACCATCCAGAAGCCTGCATCATTAACATGGGAGAACATTAAGGAACCAGCACCTGTTGCTAATACAAGCAGCTCCACGTTCACTCCAGACATACCTGCTATAATCGGTGAAACAATCCCTGCTGCTGTCGTTAAAGCGACTGTTGCAGATCCTGTTGCAATACGGATAAGTCCGGCAATCATAAATGCTAAAACTAATGGTGATAATGATAAGCTTTCAGACATATTTCCGATTGTTGTACCAACACCACTGTCAATCAATACTTGTTTAAAGGCACCACCAGCACCGATAATCAACACAATAGACCCAACTGGGAGAATACAATCTTCGGTGAATTTTTTCAATTTTTCCTTGCCGATACCTTGTTTAAATCCAAGGAAATAAAATGCAAAGAATACAGCTAGCAGCAATGATACTAACGGACTACCAATAAACGCCAATGCCTTCATAACCTCATCAGGCAAAAACTTCATATATGGTGCAGCAGTTCCAATAATCATCAGCAGGACAGGCAGCAATATCGCGAAGAAAGAAATACCAACACTTGGCAATGACTTTTCGTCCTTTTCCTCCACTTTAACTAATTCTGGTTCCCCTTTCGGAAGAACACGTTTATGAATATATTTTGCAAAAAGCGGACCACCGACAATTCCGGCAGGCAGAGCAATAATTAATGAATACAGTAATACTTTTCCTAAATTTGCATCAAAGATACCAATTGCGGCAATCGCACCTGGATGTGGAGGTACTAATCCATGCACTATGGATAAGCCTGCAATCCCTGGTAAGGCAATTAACAATATGTTTTTCTTTGTCGCTTGTTGGATGGAAATAACAAGTGGCAGCAGTATTAAAATACCGACTTCAAAGAAAACTGGAATTCCAATAATAAATCCTGAAAGGAACATTGCCCATGGCAGTTTCTTTTCTCCAAAAATCTTTACAAAGAAGTTAGCAATTTGTAATCCTGCCCCAGATTCAGACAGCATTTTTCCTAGTATTGTTCCAAGCGCTAAAATTCCGACTAAATGGCCTAATACGCCACCTACCCCTGTCTCATAAGCGCTTACAATTTTATCCCATGATAAACCTGAGAAAATAGCCAAAAATAAACTTGCTACTGTCAAACTTATAAAAGCATGCCATTTAAACAAGGAAACTCCTAATATAACAAGGACGATTGAAACTAATGTAATTATTAATAAGTATGCATCCATTTGATGTACCCCCACTATTAGAGTTAATTTGTAAGTGTTTTCATTTCTATATTCTTATTATACGAAAAAAAATTTCTTTCATCAACTATTATTTATGAAAAAAATATTTTAACAATTTAAATTCTTGCCTCTTTTTTAATTTATCTCATTATTCCTTTTTAAATAATGGGATAAAAAATGAAATTTAATAAACAATAAACTAAGAAAAAAAATATCCTATTGGAGGTATCATCTTGTATTTCTATAAAGAAGACTTAATTAATGTAATCGTTCCTGATAAGCCAGACCCAGCTGCTGCCAAAGTGCTTCAAGAAGCATTAGGAGGCAGATTTGGCGAAATGAGAACGATGATGCAGTTCTCCTTCCAAAGCGCTAACTTCCGTGGAAAGGCGAAGCAATACCGTGACTTAATCCGCGGCGTTTTTCTTGAAGAGCTAAGCCATGTGGAGCTTGTTCAAACAACCATTAATCAACTTCTAAATGGTTCTGGCGATATTGGTGTAGGTTCTGTGGGCGAAAGCGATGCACCACTTCATATCGCAACAGAAAATGTGAATCCACATCATTATATTATGGGTGCACAGGCCTCACTTCCTGTTGATGCTGCTGGAAACCCTTGGACAGGTGCTTATGTATACAGCCATGGCAATTTAGTCGCAGATCTTCTTGATAATTTAGTTCTTGAATCAACAGGTGTCCTGCAAAAATCACGCTTATATGAAATGAGTTCAAATAAAACATTCCGTGAAACTTTAGCATTCTTGATTGTTCGTGACAATGCGCATCAAAATGCATTTGCAAAAGCGCTCGAAACATTAGGTGTAAACTGGGCAAAGCTATTCCCTGTTCCAAATTATGATATTAATAAATATCCAGAATGCCGTAAATATGTTGATTTAGGCTTCCATAATGCCCAATTCAACTTCCGTCTTGATCCTACTAGAATTGGTGAAATATACCAAGGTGAATCTCCAAGCAGAAATAAAGGCGAGCTTAAAGTAATAGAACCTCCACAAGGCTATCCTGTCCCTGAGCTTCCTGATATGCCGAATGAACATAGCCCTGGTTTGTATGATCTGAATAACTGATTTATTAAGAGACCCTGATGTTTACAGGGTCTTTTTTTGGTAAATTAATCCGTTTTCCTTCTATATTAAATAGGTCTTTGTATCGTTTATTATTTTCTCATCATTTTTTTAACTTCTTTTAATGTTACTCCCTATAATTTATGCGAAGATAGCTCATGCGATATAGTTCGTATACGAACTATTTTTGACAAGCTATTAATTCCAGCATTTTTTGTGTCTGGTTGGGTATTTTATTTCGTAAGGGAACAGGAGGCATAATGTGAAAGAGGCTTTAAATAATGAGTTGATAAGATCCTACGCAAAAATCAATAAGGCTTACTATCAGCTTCTCAAAGAAGATGCAGATCAGATGGGTTTGACTGCTGTTCAACTTAAAGCATTATATCGGGTTTCTTTTCAAGCGAATATAAGCTTAGGTGAGCTTGCAGACAAATTGCGTCTGACAAAAAGCACAGTCAGTGGTGTTATCGACCGCCTTGTACAGCAGGATATGATTGAACGAACAACTCAAGCTAATGATCGAAGAGCCGTTAATCTGCATCTAACTAAGCTTGGACATGAGAAACTTGAAGCATTGATGCAAACTGACTCTGTTGTTGCCCGGAAGATCAAAGAAATAATGCAATTCCCTGAAGAGGACATCCAAAAACTGCTAGAATTAAACAACAAAATTTTAACGATTCTCAATTCTAAGGAGGACTTACAAGAATGAACGCAAGACGCATGATACTTATTAACATCATCCTACTTATTGTTTTAGTGGGCGGCGGTTTTACAGGTTATTATTTCTATGATAAATCTGTTTCTTACATCTCAACAGATAATGCCCAAATTACGGGACAACAAGTGAGCATTGCTTCACCTGCAACAGGTAAATTAACAGCATGGAGCGGCGATGTCGGCGAGAAGTTTGGCAAAAATGAAAAAATCGGTACAGTAGAAGTAACAACTGAAACTGGAACATCAAAAATTAATGTTAATGTTCCTGCCAACAGCACTGTTGTTCAATCAACAGCAGTAGAAAATTCTTTTGTTGCAGCAGGTACTTCTTTAGCTAAAGCATATGACATGAATAACTTATGGGTTACAGCAAACGTTGATGAAACAGACTTAAATGACGTAAAGGTTGGCCAAGACGTTGATCTATATGTAGATGCATACCCTGATACAACTTTAACTGGTAAAGTAGAATCTTTAGGCTTAGCAACATCAAGCACATTCTCATTGCTTCCTAGCAGCAATTCATCAGGCGACTACACAAAAGAAACGCAAGTCATTCCTGTTAAAGTCTCAATTGATAACTATGGTGGTTTAGATTTAGTTCCTGGTATGAACGTAACTGTGCGAATTCATAAGTAGGTGATGACGATGACGATATATATCGCAAGCTATGCAGTTATCAGCATTATATTGCTTCTCACCATAAACTACCTGATTAGGAAGCAAAGCAGAAAACCAAAACAGGAAAAAGTAAGCAATAGCAGACAGGATGAACCTATCCAAGAAAATGAAGTTTCTCATAGCTCCATTGGGCAAGAAGATAGTCCGATGGAGGAAGCAATAAATGAAACATTAAGCAAGTCTGCGATTACAGAACCTGCGTTAGAGTATGTCAGTGATCCAGATAATGCTGAAAAACATGACGAAAAAGAAATACCTGTTAAAGAAAAAGACATTAAACAACAAGCAAGAGTAGATTTTGAAGGCAGTAAAGGAAAAATCATCGCTGCCGTTATGCTGGGTGCATTCGTTGCAATTCTTAACCAAACATTATTGAATGTAGCTATCCCGCATATTATGAACGATTTGAATGTCTCAACAAGTACTGTTCAGTGGTTGACAACTGGCTATATGCTGACAAATGGTGTGTTTATTCCAATCACTCCGTTCTTAATCAGCAAGCTTGGAACGAGAAAGCTACTCATACTCGCTATGTCTGCTTTCACCATTGGCTCATTAGTATGTTCTGTCTCTACAGGCTTCAGTATGCTAATGATTGGACGTGTCATCCAGGCAGCTGGTGCTGGTGTTATTATGCCTCTGCTAATGACAACATTCTTGACTATCTTCCCACCTGAAAAACGTGGTACTGCAATGGGGATCATGGGGGTTGCGATGATTTTTGCTCCTGCTATCGGTCCTACACTTTCAGGATGGCTAATTGGTCATTATTCATGGAGAGTATTATTTGATCTTGTTATTCCTTTTGGAATCATTGATTTAGTCATTGCTACTATTTGGATGAAGGATGTTACACCACGCACAAATCCAAAATTCGATTTATGGGGATTTGTCACTTCTACTATCGGATTAGGCTTCTTGCTTTATGGCTTCAGTGAAGCTGGTAATGATGGCTGGGACAGTGGTGTAGTTATTGGTTCTCTTATCACGGGTATTGTATTCTTAGCTCTGTTCGTTTGGCGTGAATTTACTACTGAAACTCCTATGCTTGATCTAAGGGTTTTCAAGTACGATATTTATGCATTAACTACAGTAGTAAGCATGGTTGTCAACATGGCAATGTTTGCTGGTATGATTCTACTTCCAGTTTACCTTCAAAACATTCGCGGCTTTACCGCATTGGATTCTGGTTTATTGATGCTTCCAGGAGCTATCGTAATGGGGATTATGTCGCCGATTGCTGGTAAGCTGTTCGACAGATTTGGTGCAAGACCACTTGCAATCATTGGGTTGGTTATCACTGTTTTAACAACATGGGGCTTTACACAATTGAGCATGCAAACAACCTATGGACATATCATGATGCTATATATTTTCCGTATGTTCGGAATGTCCTTCATCATGATGACAGTTATGACAGAGGGTATGAACCAGTTGCCAATGCATTTGACAAGCCATGGTACAGCAGCCTCAAACACGGCTAGAACTGTTGCAGGAAGTATTGGAACAGCATTCCTTGTTACTGTTATGACAAACAGGTCTACATTCCATACTGCTAATTACAGTAATATTATCACAAGCGATAATCCGTTTATTGCTGAAAAACTAGGTCAGCTTGGTCAAGGATTCGCAGCATTAGCTGGTATTCCTTCAAGCTCTGGTCAAGCACTTGCTGTTTCTACTATTTATGGAAAAGCAGTAATGCAAGCAACAATTGACGGAATAAACGATGCCTTTATCGTCGCAACAGGCATCTCAGCACTAGCACTTCTTTTGGCGTTCTTCATAAGAAGATCAACACCAAGAAAAGTTAAGTAATACAAAAGAGGCTATGAAATTGAAATTTCATAGCCTCTTTGTTTTATTCATTAGCCAAGGATGTTATAGCCTGAATCTACATAAATAATTTCGCCTGTAACTCCTCTTGACAGCTCACTGATCATCGCCAATGTCATATCGCCGACCTCATCCTGTGTAACGTTTCGTTTCAGTGGAGATGTTTCTTCAATTTTATGAAGAATAGCATTAAATGAACCGACACCCTTTGCAGCAAGTGTGCGAATTGCACCAGCAGAAATAGCATTTACGCGAATATTATCTTTACCCATTTCTAATGCCAAATACTTAACAGATGACTCAAGTGCAGCTTTAGCAACACCCATAACGTTATATCCGCTCACAGCACGTTCAGCGCCAAGATAGCTCATTGTTGTAACAGTTCCGCCTTCTGTCATGTAAGGCTTCGCTTCCCTTGCTACAGCAATTAAAGAATACGCACTAGTATCCTGTGCAAATGCATAACCTTCTCTTGAAGTATTAATAAAATCGCCTTTTAAATCCTCAGAATGAGCAAACGCCACAGAATGAACAACTCCGTGAATGACTCCTACTTTTGAGCCAATTTCTTGGAATGCATTTTTAATGCTGTCATCACTGTTTACATCACATTGAACAATTAACTTAGCATCGTAACTGTTATCTGACAATAATTTAGTTAATTTACTAAGTGAGCGATCAAGTCGGTATGTAAATATTAAATTTGCACCAGCCTTAAACAAGGATTTAGCAACACCCCAAGCAAGACTCCGCTCATTTGCAACACCCATTATGACGATGTTTTTGCCTTTTATTTTTAATAAATCTTCCATATTGTCCTCCTAATTTGACAAGTCACTTTCACAATCTTACACCTAGTTTTAGTACTTGGTTCTAATACTATTATAGCATAAACCAACATTAAATAAGCCACTCGGCTTGTTAAATTGACATTTCACTTTTCCTCCCTCCTTATTATGGCTAAGTATATGTTATAAAAACTAAGTGTTACGCAATTCGTCTCTTATTAGGATTTCTTAAAAGGATAAAACAGCAGGACCAAAACAATACTAAGCCTATAAAAGTTTTGGGAGGTGAACAGCTTGACCGAACTTACAATAAAGGAATTGGCATTTATTGAGGACGAGATTCGCGCTGAGACGATTACTGCTAAAACATTGAATTGGTGTGCAGCACAATGTCATGATGAGACGCTAAAAAGCACACTCGAAGCTATGGCAGAAAAACATCAGCTAAAGATTGCTGATCTGTCTCAATATTTTAACAGAACGTCAAATATTCAATAAACTGCGTAAAGGATGGATGAAATGCCAAACAATATCGAAGGGCGCGGCCTGACGGACAGGGAAATGCTCCAGCTTTGTTTAGAGCTTGAGAAAGGGCGCTGTCACAGTATTAGCACTGTCATACTAGAAACGACACACCAAGGGCTCCGTGAGATTTATGAGCAGGCCTTTGCAAATGCAAGCTCAAACCAATACGAGCTTTTTACCATTATGAATGAAAAAGGCTGGTATAAAACAGAAAAAGCGTCAATAGAACAAATTAGTAACGTACAGGAGCTAATGCAAAATAATTTGCATCCTGATGATACATTTAAATAAGAAATCAAAAGGGATGGAATAACATATTATTCACCATCCCTAAAAAGAAATAATTTATTCTAACTTTAACCCAATGGACCTTATGTTTAATAAATGATGCAGACTTTAAAAGTAGTCCGTTCCATTGCGTGTGTCCTCCGCTCCATTCCACTAAAATGTTTAAAGTAAAACCCAAACTAAAAGTCTGCCACGTTTAAAAAAGTTTTGATTATGATAGCTTAAACACTTATTGTCCAGCCATGTTTTACGTTTTTTTACAAGCTCCAAAAATCTCCAAGAAGCACATGTAACAAATCCATGCTAATTTTAAGAAAAATGACGATTTTAAGCATTAGAAAGGAATTTATAAGAAAAAATAAGATGATTTAAAAAATCATTTCTTATCATGCAAACTCTTTCATTTTTAAAAAATCAAAGTTTGTCTGTACATCCTCTCATTTAATGTCGGAGATAATATTATTTATTCTTAAAATCATATCTGTACAATTTTACATTTATTTAGTATGATTTTAATTATGTTTTATGTCAGATTATCTTACATACAAACAAATGTTTATCAAAAAGGATTTATTTATCCTAGTTTTCCAACATAGAAAAAGTACAAAAGGAGCTATATGAATGAAGATAAAAACAAGATTTCCAAAGTTAATTTTGTTCTTTGTAGTTTTACTGACTACGTTAAGTATGCTTTCTCCCCTAACAAATGTGAAGGCTGCAGAAAAAACATATCAGATTGCTACAGATATTACTTTTGCTCCATTTGAATTCCAAGATACGAGTGGTGAGTTCGTTGGAATTGATATGGACCTTGTTGCAGCAATTGCTAAAGACCAAGGATTTAAATATGAAATAAAACCACTTGGCTTTAACGCTGCAGTTCAAGCACTTGAATCTAAACAAGTAGATGCAGTTATTGCGGGAATGAGCATAACTGATGAAAGAAAAATAAAATTTAACTTCTCTGACCCGTATTTCGATTCAGGAATAATTATGGCCGTTAGTGAAGGTAATGATGATGTTTCCTCTTATAATGATTTAAAAGGCAAAAAAGTTGCAGTAAAAACTGGTACAGAAGGTGCCAGCTTCGCTGAAAGTATTAAAGATAAATATGGTTTTTCTATTGTTACATTTGATGACTCTGCAAACATGTACGAAGATGTAAAAACAGGAAACTCTGTTGCTGTTTTTGACGATTATCCTGTATTAGCATACGGAATTAAGCAAGGAAATGGCTTAAAAAGCGTTACAGATAAAGAAGCAGGTGCTTCTTATGGCTTCGCCGTTTCAAAAGGTGAAAATGCAGAGCTTTTAGAAATGTTCAACACAGGTCTTGCTAACTTAAAAGCAAGTGGTGAATACCAGAAGATAATGGATAAATATTTAGAAACTGGCTCTAACACTGCTGCTACAGAAGACACTGGGTTTTTCGGTCTATTGAAAGAAAGCATGCCTAGCTTAATGACAGGTTTAAAAATGACATTAATCCTAACTGTTGTTTCCTTAATTATTGCAACAATAGTTGGTATTGTTTTCGGATTAATGCGTATTGCAAAAAGTAGATTATTAAGCACTATTGCTATGATTTATATTGATATTTTCCGTGGTACACCATTGATTGTCCAAGCATTCTTTATTTACTTTGGTATTCCAGCAGCATTTGATTTCCGTATTACTGCATTTGTCGCTGGCCTGATCACATTGAGCTTAAATGCTGGTGCTTATATGGCCGAAATCGTCCGCGGCGGTATTCAATCCGTTGACAAGGGACAGATGGAGGCTGCACGAAGCTTAGGTCTTCCATACGGTAAGGCTATGTTGAAGGTAGTACTACCACAAGCAATTCAATTAATGATCCCGGCATTTATTAACCAGTTCGTTATCACATTGAAGGACACCTCTATCCTGTCTATTATTGGCATAAACGAGTTGACGCAAAGCGGTAAGATTATTATTGCAAGAAATCTAGAATCATTCCAAATGTGGATTATCGTCGGCATTATTTACTTTATTGTTATCATGATCTTAACAAAAGTATCGAATGTTCTAGAGAGGAGGATAAAAAATGGCAAAGCTTAATGTCACTAATTTGAAAAAATCATATGGCAGCCTTGAAGTGTTAAAATCAATTGATATGCAGGTCCAAGAAGGAGAAGTTGTATGTCTGATCGGCCCTTCTGGTTCTGGAAAAAGCACATTGCTGCGCTGCTTGAATATGCTTGAGGAAGTAACAAGCGGAGAAGTTGTTGTTAATGCTCAAAAGCTGACAGATAAAAACACGGATATCAACAAAGTCAGAGAAAATATCGGCATGGTATTTCAGCATTTTAACCTCTTCCCAAACTTGAATGTCTTAGGAAATATTACACTTGCTCCTGTTGAATTGAAAAAGGCATCGAAGGAACAAGCTAAAGAAAAAGCCCTTCAGCTTTTAGAGCGTGTTGGATTAAAGGATAAAGCATCTGAAAACCCAGCTAGATTATCTGGTGGTCAAAAGCAACGTGTGGCTATTGCACGCGCGCTTGCTATGAACCCTGATATTATGCTGTTTGATGAACCAACAAGTGCCCTTGACCCTGAAATGGTCGGAGAAGTGCTAAACGTTATTAAGCAATTGGCACAAGAAGGCATGACGATGGTTATTGTGACACATGAAATGGGCTTTGCACGCGAAGTGGCAGACAGAGTCATATTTATGGATGGCGGTTATATTGTCGAAGAAGGAACTCCACAAGAGATTTTCGGCAATCCGCAAAACGAACGTACACAGGACTTTTTAAACAAAGTACTTTAATAAAAAAAGAGGCCTACCTTTTTAAAGGTACGCCTCCTTTTTTTTATTAAAAAGCTGTCCATCCTGCATCTGCAGTAATTACTGTACCATTAACGAAGCTTGACTCCTCAGATGCAAGGAATAGTGCAACATTCGCCACTTCCTCTGGCTTGCCGATACGAGGGTTTACACCAAGACCTGGCTGCACTC
>Ga0268252_1000201_pt1 | contig 40677 bp, 27 predicted proteins | sample AgamicMgSfrz_FD_200244 | JGI IMG/M metagenome (GOLD analysis project Ga0268252, IMG submission 200244) | Agave microbial communities from Guanajuato, Mexico - Mg.Sf.rz (v2) (version 3) | ecosystem: Host-associated > Plants > Phyllosphere > Phylloplane/Leaf | place: Guanajuato, Mexico | collected... | reverse complement strand
AGCACTCAGCAACGTACAATCATACGCGTTCTTTTTAACGGTAGACTACCGTTCAAACTTACTTACAGTTCAGTTTGACTTCTCAGAGAGGATATTCCCCTGCAGCTTGAACACCGGCTTTCAGCTATCACCAGCTCTCTGTGGAACAAACTTGCAGGTTACTGATTCTCTTCAACGAATTTGTGTGCTTTTATTAGTAGCTATTGTATGCGGTTTGGAAGGGAATGTCAATGTTTATGAAATTTATATATGTTTTTTCTTATAATGCAGTCGTTTATTGATAAAATAACTACTTACCACTGTTTGCTGCCTTTTTCACGCTTTCAGGAGAGAAAAAGGCAATATACATAAATACCCACCTTATTTAAGGCGGGGTTTATTTGCTTCTCTGACTTGAAAGATGATCTTTAAAACCAGTTAACAAATGGCGGAATACTTTGAGGGAAATGAAATAGATTGCACGGATCATATGCTCGTTTCACTTCTCGAAGCTTTTTAAAATTCTCTCCATAATAAGCTGTTGGCCAATCTCTGATGAACCGGTCCGGCCAGTTCACATAATCTCCAGTTGTATATCTCGATAAAGCATTTCTTAATTCTTCAATCCATCGAATGTTTGCTCGCTCTTCTGAAGGGTGACTCCATGTAGCAAGGTATTCCTGTGCGATAATAGCATCTCTATAATAGAAGGCCGTTTCATTAGAGCTAACTTCCTCCACTGCTCCCCCAAGAGACTGGTGCCAAATACTAGATTTTTCATTTGGGGCATTTTCTAAAAAATGCTTCATTGTTAGAATTGCCTCTTTTGGAAAAGGTTTATTAAGAAAAGAACCTGACCTTTTTCGAGGGGCGGGTTGATTTCCGCTCGGATCGTCAAAAAACTGTACAGCTTCAATATATGAAACTTCCTTTATTACTACTTTTTTAGGACAACCAACATCTATTAAAGGCTGCAGAAGTTCCTTCAACTTGAATGATGAACCAACGAATTCACCTTGAGCGATAATCTGATTTGCTTCTTTCGATTTTAACTCAATCTCCGAAGTTAAGCGCTTATCGGTATTTGTGGCCCAGTGCTGCCATGCATCAAAAGCAGCTTCGAAATCTTCCCATTCCCATGTAATTGAAAAGATTGACACCTTTGAGACAGGCTGCACCTTGAATGTAAGGGACGTAACAATACCAAAGTTTCCGCCCCCGCCTCCACAACAAGCCCAAAAGAGATCACTGTTGTGATTTTTATTTGCCTTAATAAGTTCAACTTCTCTCTTTTCATTTACTATTGCCATTTCAACTTCAACCAAATTATCACAGGTAAGCCCAAACAACCTTGATAACATCCCAATTCCTCCGCCAAGCACAAGGCCTACAAGCCCAACACTACTTTCGGTTCCAGCAGGGATAGTCGTTCCTTTTTCCCATAATTCATTATATACTTTCCCTAGATTAGCTCCTGCTTCTATTTTCGCTGTCATGCTTTTATTGTCGATCTTGATTCTATCCATTTCACTGACATCAATCACTAATCCACCGTTTACTAATGAAAAATTTTCATAGCTATGCCTACCGCTTCTTATTCGAAATGGGACATGATTTTCCTTTACCCACTTCAATGCATTTACTACATCGTTTGTATTCTGACAAAATACAATTATTCTTGGAAATTTAGGTACACCTAAATTATTATTTGTTCTAGCCTGTTCATATTCCGCATCATCAGGTGTAACGATTCGTCCAGTAAGCTTTGTTTCCTCCACGATATAACCCCTTTCTTAATACAGATAAGATGCTATATCCTATGAATTTTCTTCAGAAAAGACACACAGTTTAAAGGGGAGAAATAGAGAGTAGAAAACTTACTGGAGGGGTTCCTCGTATGCTTATCTGCATAACTTGAACCCTGAAGAATCCGCAAAAGAGATAATCATACCTTTACAACACATAAAATAAACATATACAGAATACTCTCATGGGATTTGAAAGGAGAAATCACCTTTGACAAAATATCGGATTATGACCTTTGATGGAGGCGGTACTTTAGGGGCTTTAAGTTTACAACTTTTGAATAGATTGGCTCATCAAAACCCAAAGTTAATTAGTGAAACCAATGTTTTTTCAGGAAATTCAATTGGTTCATTCACCGCTCTTGCATTAGCAAGCGGAAGATCACCAGAGGAAACGTTTCAGTTTTTCAAAGATCACATCTTACCAGCGTTCAGCGTTTCCCGACCGGGCGGACCTGTTTTTAACCAACAACTACCCTATTCTGGTTTTATTAAAGCCATACGAACGTTTTTCCCCCGAGACCTTCGTCTCAGAGACTTAAATACACGAATTGTTGTGCCTGCCTTTCACTTGTTTGCACCGGAACTGAATCGTTGGAATCCTGTGTTATTTCACAACTTTCCAGGTTCTCCTTATCTTAATGAGAAAGCTAGTGACGTAATACTTAGGAGCAGCGGTGCTCCCGCAACGCAAAGAGCTTATCAAAACTATGTGGATGGGTATACAGTAGCAACTAATACCAGTACAGCTAGTATCGCGTTTGCAGTGGGAAAAGCAAAGCAGCCGTTGGATCAAATTGCCGTATTATCCATCGGAACAGGTGAGCAGCCAACTCAATTAAGAAGAGATACGAAGGGATGGGGAATGGCTAGTGCCGATAACATACGTCCTGAAGATATGGAGGACCTTCCGCCAAATTGGGGAGTGCTTTTAGACCGATCGCCTAATGAACCGTTGCTGCCGTTTCTTCAGATTATCTCTGGTGGATCGAGCTACTATGAATCAATGGTTAGCTCTGAACTTTTAGGCGATCAGTTTTTCAGGTTGAATCCACGGATTCCTAATTTCTCTAAAACAGATCCTTCGGTGGTGCCCGCCCTTATTTCGATTGCTAATAAAACGAATTTACGGCCTGCGTTTCATTTCATTGAAAAAAACTGGAAGTGCTAATGTTTTTTGAGAAGAGTATTGAAATAGGGAATTTGTTGTTTTATGAACACAAATTCCTCTTCCAGATAACTCCTTAACCCCTTATACTCCAGCTCGTTTATTGTAATTCGTAAGTATCCGTTTAGCACCACTTTTTTGTAACATCGTTCTTCCTCCGTTTATATGTTCTTTACTGTATTTTAAATGAAACTACCATATGTAAATTTATTCCTTTTTATAAAAATACCAAACTATCATTTACAAAAATCAGTTTATATCACTTGCTTGATATCAGGCAGAACCTCTAAACACTTCTCTAACATGCCACCCAAGAAAATCTTCACTCGGCTGATACGCCGGATGAATAGGATCTCTAAGTTTTTGTCCGTGAAACTTCATAAGCCACTCTTCAAATCCATTCGTGCCGTGCGCTTGAGTTGCCACTAACAGCTCATTATGATCTGAAAAAGTAAAAACTCCTCGATCAAATAATTTATGATGCATTGAACATAACGCGATGCCGTTACTTTCAATATCTGGTCCTCCCGCTTGATGCCACTTAATATGAGCAGCCTCCACACCAACTAAATTATGCCCAAGACGAACGTTAAATCCACAAACAGCGCAGCTATATCCGTAAGCTTGAAGAATTTTCTCTCGAAACTTTGGATCTCTTCTTCTCTTTAACTGTGTTTCAAAATCCAAGCCTACGGCTCTTAATATATCTTCATGAATCGTATCCGGAAAATGCTCATTTAATAAAAATTGCGCGACGTCTTGAAGCAACGTAGGATCATTTGCAAAAAGGTTATAAACATCCTGTCTAAAACCGCCTACTATATTTGTGCTCAGCAAATATTTATCTGTAAAGCTACGCTTATCCACTTCTTCACTTAGCTCCCATATTCCATCTCCTGTCAAACGAACAAAAGGATGCTCTGGATGATAGGAACTCTGAGAAGGTCCAAACTCCATAAGCAGCTCTTTTAAAGGGATTTTCACCTCGCTATACGGCAGGTGCATTCGTCCCTTATCCTGCAGCTGACCTAGGGCATACAGTATTAACAATGGTTTGTGAGGAGCTCTTTTTTTCCAGATGTTTAAGTGCTTTATTTTTTGTAGTACTTCTTCTCTGTTCATGTTTATTTTCAGCTCCTATATGTAGTGTTATTGCAGCTTACCTTATCACCTTTAATTAAGTAATTTCATGTTATCACTTTTATCCAACTTTTACTCTCCCGATCTTACATAAATATATTCACATTCGCTTATAAAAATAGGGACTCCATTTGAGCTATCTTCGTTTACGTCACCAACTTGACGCTCTTTTCACTAGCTGAATCCCGCTCTTCAGCTACAAAAAAAAGCACTTATTTCCTGTAAAATAAGTGCTTCTCCAAGTTAAAGTTTTCTTTATATGAGAGATTAAAGAGATACCTTCTGTTTAATTCTATCTTTTTTCACTATTTCTTTGATACGCTGATCAATTCTTTCGATTTCTCCAGAAGGATTTTTCCACCAGTTCCGGCTCCAAATCCGATCAATATTCCATCCGCGTGATTCTAAGAAACGCTGTCGATAAACATCTCGTTCTTTAGCACTTGGAGAACTATGATACATAGCTCCGTCACATTCGACTCCTAATATATAACGCTGTGGATCATGAGGATGTACAATAGCAAGATCAATACGATATCCTGACATTCCTACCTGTGTTGTTACGTTATAACCTAGGTTTTTTAACTGTTTGTATACTTGTTCTTCAAACGGAGAATCGAATTGAAGCGTGCTATTTTCTTGAATATGTGTATTCACGCTTTCAGTAATTTCATTGATGACACTCTTAATTTGATCATGCTGAATACCAGATACTGCTTTAACGTATTTCAAATAAGATTTTAATAATCTTGGGCCGATATTTGCTGTCGCTGATACATTTAATTCTTCTGGCTCTATGCTTGAAATTACCACTATATTTTCTTTTGCACGTGTAATTGCTACATTTAATCGATTTTCTCCCCCCTGTTGATTAAGCATACCAAATCGATTAAAAATCTTTCCTTCCTCGTTTTTAGCGTAACCGATAGAAAATAGAATGACGTCTCTTTCATCTCCCTGAACGTTTTCTATATTCTTCACAAAAATCCGCTCGTCTAAGTCTTTCCCCATTACTTGACTGTATAGAGCATTAAACTCAGGGTCTTCTTGGAGCTTTTTATCAATAACATCCAGTATTTTATCCTGTTGTTTTGCATTAAATGTAATAATCCCTAATGTTTGATGAGTTTTTTGAACTAAATGCTGCTTCAATACAGCTACAACTTCTATTGCTTCAATTTCGTTACATTGATTTAACCATTGACCCTCTACTTTTCTCCATAACATATTAGGCGGTTGCTTTAATGGCTCAACATTTGGTGCAATTTGTATTTGACCTTGATAAAAAGCATGGTTAGAAAAATTAATAAGCTCTTCAGACTTAGATCGATAGTGCCATTGAAGAATTTTTTCCGGAAATCTGCGCTTTGCTAGATTTAACAAACTTTCTGATTCATCAATATCATACTCTGCTTCATCATCTTGATTATTAGCAGCAGCTCGAAACATATTGAAGGGTGGAAGTTGTTTCTCATCTCCTGCTACAACAATTTGCTTTCCACGATAAACAGAAGGAATTCCGCTTTCTACCGTACATTGAGAAGCTTCATCAAAAATAACCAGATCAAATAAACCTTCTTCTAGAGGAAAAATAGAAGATACGGTTTCGGGCGAAGCTAGCCACACTGGCATCAAATTGAATAAACCATCATTATGGAATTGTTCTACCAAACGGCGTATTGGCCAAATTCTGCTTTTTTTAGTTACTTCATGTTTTAATTCTTTAATTCTTCTTAAGTTTGTACTTTTCACATCCATAGACATTTCCGATAGCTGATGGCGTAAGTACCTTTTGGAGGCTTCCCTTTTATCTATAAGGGCTTTGGCAAATATATCGCGAATTCGACTAAATTCGTTTGTTGATATTTTTTGAACTTCGGGATATTTTTTTTCAATTAAATCAATCCAATGAATATAAGTAGAATTCTTCACTACATCTACCCACATTTCAGATAGAGATGAAAAACCGGAATCGGTTAAAGCTTCAATAGCGACTTTATTCTTTAATTTATTTATAACAGTTCGTGAAAGATCTGAACTGTCCTTATAAAATGCATCCATCTGCCTAACATCATCAAAGTCTCGATGGATGTATTCCAACATTTTATCTAACTCTTCATACGGTATGTCACCTTTAGCAATGCGCTCTTTGATTCTACCTATTTCTTCATTATCGATATAACTTTTCAGCTTATCAATTTCGTTGGCCATTGCTGTTGTTTCATTAGCTAATTTATGCATAACAATTAAGCCGTCACGGACCTTTATCCATTCTGGTGAGTTCAAACCTTTAAATTTGCTTCCCAGCAACAATTCTTCAACAATAGCTTTTCCAGTAAAAGATGTCCAGATCCACAGTCTGATCCCTTGCATTGTACGTCTTTTTTCGAAGTCCAAATCATCATATATTTTTTCAAGTTTATTATTAATCATCCAAGTATAGGCAGGAGTAATTTTTTCATGATTTAGTTCGTTTATAAATTCAACAGATTGCTTTGCTCTTTCAAGAACACCCTTCAGTGTTTCAATCATTTGAAGCTTATCTTTTATCTCAAGCTTGGCGTAAGATTTTCTGTTTTTTAGCGGATAATCTTTTTTTCCAAATTGTTCGTACCACTCAGCATACGTATATAGATTGGCTAAAAGATCCTCTAGCTTCGTTTTGTTTAGCTGTGAAATCGAATCAGATAAATCTACGTAATGATGAAGTTTGTCCATTTGCTTCGCTTGTCCATACAAATCATATAATCGATAACCAAACTCTTGATACTCAAACAAGCCTTTAGATATCCTGCTAAGCACCCCTTCCTGATTAGCGATGTTAGTGGAAATATCATGAAACTCTTGAGAAGCTTGGGAAAAAGATTCTTGGGAGTGATTCAAGAGTTGTTGTAAAGCTAGATAGAGTTCTTTTCGATCTGACTTTTCATCATGTATTAAAGCTGTATGTGAAGCCAACTGTAGACTATCCAAACGCTGATAGATAACATCTAAAGCTGCTCGTTTTTGACAAACAACCAATATTTTCTTATTTTGATGAAGAGCATCTGTTATTAAATTTACAATAACTTGTGACTTTCCCGTACCTGGAGGACCATGGACCACTAAGCCTTTTTGAAAACGCGCTTCTTGTAGAATATCTTCTTGAGAACCATCTGTCTCTAACAAGTAGAGGTGATCTTGCTCTTTAATTATTTTATTTTTTTTACTCTCTACACCAGAATCAAGCGTTGATTGGTCAATTAATTTATCTTTAGGATCAACTAATTCTTCAGCCAATGCTAAATTATCATCTTCACTTTTTTTAATTAGTTCTTCGTAATCTTTTACTAAAGATGAGCCCCCTTGTGGAAAATCACCAATAACAGCATGTTCTAGAAGCGTTAGATTTGAAACTTCTGGTATATCTTCTCTCTTATATTCTTTTAATTTAACCAAACCTGTCTCTTCATAAGATATATGACGATCAAACTCTGCTAACCAATTTATCCATGATTTTAAATCTCTTTTAACTGCTAAATTGTTTGCTTCTTCAAGCCATTCATCAGAAAACGTTAAGTTATTTACTTTCTTAAACGCTAAAAAAAGTGTTCGATTTAGTTGAGGTTCTTCTTCCGTTTTTCGCAATATCCACTTTTGTTGATTCGTATTATTTTTCTCCAACCTTACTGGATAAAGAAAAAGCGGGGCTTGAAAAAATGTACCATCACTCATTGTACCTGCTAAAAACGGGTACCCCATGTAAAAGTCGTGAACACCTGATTCATCTTCTATAGATTTGACGTTCCGATACAGGTCTGTTAGCTTTTTTGACAAATAAAGCGTTTCTTCATCATCTATTTTTGGAGAGACGATAGAAATATCGCTTTTCGAATTAGTAAATACCTGTTGGATAACTTTCTCTGCTAAGCCATTTTCTATTCTTTTATCAAGTTCCGTTAGATCAAAGCTCCATTTGTTATATAGTTTTAGCAAGCGTATAGAGCGGTTTCGTTTACTAATGTCATTTAGCTTATCTCGCATATGGAGTAACTTTTCTTTCATTATGATATGCCTCTTTCCTTACTCTCATGATTTTCCTTTAACCACTACTTATATGTCTGTTCAATTGGTCAATGTTTTAACCTTGTTATTTTCGATTATTTTTTCATCTTAAAGCTTATGACAAATGAATAGGTATACTATGATAAACAGTATACCTATTCAAAAAAATATTCTTCTATATACAAGAATGTGATTGTTGTATGTGCGTCTGTTTAGAAAGGCACTTCAACCATCTTGTGACTCACATACTTCGACAATGCTACCTGCAATTCTCTTTCTTTACCTGGATTTAAGCTAACTTCGCCATCACTATTTACAAAGACTAAATCTTGCAATGTAGAATTTAATAACTTAGTAAATCCATTGTCAGCTAATATTTCTGCACTTGCAAACATTTCATTTATAGAGACAACTTCATGTTTTCTATTATATACAAGCGTCTTTAATACCGTACGCTGGTCTTCTTTAAAAGTGTATGCCTGACATAGCTCTATTAAAGGAGGCTGTTGACCTTCCAAGGGAGCGCTTTTTCCAACGCAGCTACAGAATGTAAAAAATTCATTATGCTCTTTAAAGATTTTTCTTTTTAATAAATCTTTATAAAACGGTAGGTATTCTCTACGAACTTTGACACGCAGTGAACCTATTTCTTCTTGACTCATAATATTCTCCCTTTCTTATACCGTTTGAAGTGATTCTTCTATAATTTTAGTTACGCTTGGCTCCGTGCTATCAAGTCTATAGAATTTTCCAACTTGACCTCGAGATATAAATTGCTCTCGTTCAGATGAACCAAATTCACGATCGGTTACAAGTAAAATCCACTGTGAGCAAACATTCGGAATAAAATCTAAAAGGTTATTTTGATGTTTTCCCGACAGTCTTCCGAACGGTGTATCCATAAATAAAGGCATCTCTAATGTGTTGGTGCCACCTGCCACTTGAGCAAGCGCTGTAATAAAACTGAGAGACAGTACTTGACGCTGACCTTGTGAAATATTCGCTAGGAAAGGATGGTTATAGACGTTCAATACTTCGAGTGAATAATCTTTTTCCACTTGAACACTTTTAATATTCATTTGTCCGCTTTCATCTAATAAATATTTAAAATTTTGTGTTGAAAGCATTTCAAGCTCTGAAATAACGTCAGCTTCAAATCCTAGAATTAACTCGTCCATTGCCTTAATAGACTTCTCTAACTCATTTTGCTTTTCTACTAGCTGCATATGTACGCCGCTTTTCACTTTCAAGTTAGTTAATGCTAACTGATTTTGTTCTTTCTGATTATTTAACTGTATTAACTGCTCGTCTAATTCTTGCAGCTCATGCCTAGCATTAGCTCTCTCATCATAAACATTCTCTCGTTTTTCATTTAGCTGATCAAGATCTTCAATTTTTGTATCTTTTAATTTCCGATTCACTGCTTCTATTTGAGCACGTAAATCTTCTACCTCTTGTTCCTCACGTTCAAATTGTTCTAATAAATGCTGAAGCTGCGTCTCCTTATCTTCAACAAAACCAATTAACTTCATTATATTAGCTTTAAGTTCAAAATAAGCTGCTTTATCAAGCTTGTATCCAGCTGCCTTCTGTAAAGACTTTAAGGCTCTATACTCTGACGAATCGTCCTTAAAGGTATTGCCACAAATACATATTAGATCTTCCAATAGCTGATTGATCAGTTCCACACTTATTGAAACATCTGTAATTTCCTCTCCAAGATAGGCATCAATTTGCGACTTTACAGAGTAAAGCGTGTTTTTAGCAAGCATGTATGGAAGTGTTTGATTAAATTCTTGTAAACGTTGAAAAGCATATTCTGCTTCCTGCTCTTCTTTTTGAAGCTGCTTTTCTAGCTCTTCCCGTCTTTCTATTTCACTTAGCTTACCTTTATAACTATTAAGCTTCTTCTCGATTTCAGCTAATATCGATTCATTTTTAGAAAGCCTTTGTAGCAGCAGTTCTTTCTTCTGATAAATCTCTTCCACGTTTTCTTCAATTTCAATTTTTTCTTGAAGCTTTTTTTGATAGTCTCCAGTGGAATGTTTTTGAAGCTCTTTAGTCGTTTGCTTTTGCAGATGACCTAATACTTTTTTAGCTTTTAAAAGATGGTCTATCTTTAATAAATTTTTAATTCCCGACGAAATTTCATTTCGTTGTTCGACAGCTGCCCGAGTTAAACGTTCAATTCTTTCTCCATCAAAAAAGAAATAATCCTTTACTCTTGTATCCAAGATGTTATCCATCCACTCGTTCACCATTACTTCATCTTGAATGGTTTGACTATTCTCTTTATCAGACAAAATAACATGTTGAACCCGTTCAATTACTTTTCCCTTTTCGTCCATAATAGAGAAAAGAGAACGTTCGATTGAATAAGCTTTTCCTTCATGAAGAAATTCTACAATAACTTTTGATTCTACTCCGCTTCTATTACTCTCAAAATCTTCTTGCAATGCTTTTGTATTAGTCAAGGTGAGACTAGCATCACTAGAATCTTGTTCTAACTTTTGATCACCATATAAACCAAAGATCATTGCTCTGTAAATTCCTGTTTTTCCACGTCCGTTTTCTCCTAAAATAACTGTTACGATTTCATCTTCTTCTGAGCCAAATATAAGCTTTTGAACACCATAAAATTGGCGAAAATGCTGGAGAGTCAGTGATTGAATAATCATTTGTCAATTCCACCTTTTTGGGAGTCTTTTAAAATGCGATCTACTTGACGATCTACTTTTTTAGCTAATGTTTCTACCGAAAGATTTCGTTGCTCCACTATTTCAATTGTTTTTAGTAAAATAGTTTGCGTATTAGGTTCAAGAGTTTCTACAAACTCTTGAACCTTTTCATTTAAATATTGTTGATTTTTCATTTTTCTCATCCTATCTTCATCAATGATTTTAAGATTAATTCATCTCCTACTAAAACAAAGGGAGCTTTTCCGTCCTTAATCTCTACTAGAGTTTCATGAAGCAAGTCGCCATCGCTTGTATACTGAACTTTTTGCAGAAACTTACCTAGTTCAGAAAGTTTAGCTGCGCCGTCAAATTCCTTCTTAAGCACATGCTCCACAAAATCTGTATTTGATCTCATTCCATCTTCTCTTTTGCTAAAAATAGAATTGAAAGAACCAAATGTACTGAACATCTCATCTCTTTGTAAACAATCAATAAACAAGGTTTCCGTCCAAAAAATATCTATATCTAAATGTGGGAGTTCTTCTAAGTCTACATCTCTAACTAATGTAAACCATTGATCCTTTTTGCTTTCCAAAGCTTCCATTGCTATCTTACGAAGCTCCAACGCTTTCTCTTCATTCCATCCAATAACATCTTTATGGACGTACTCTCCAAATTGGCCTCGTGTATAGTAAAAAATATTGTCGCTATTAGCTAACGCAATGTCAACTGTTCGAGTACTTCCTCCCACATCATTTGTCATCCAGTCAAGCAGTTCTTCCCGAGAAACTTCTGATTCTTGCTCTAACAAATAGGATTCTACAATTTTAATCATTGATACACTATCATTTTCTGCACCTATTTTTAAAATATGCGGGAAATGAGGGAATAAAAAGTCTGCTTGAAAACGTTTTTTTAGTATCCCATATAAGAGATGAGCAGAATAGATACCAAGACTTCTGCAAAATGACTCTACTTCATTAAACAAACCGGTTACTTGAAAAAACGCGGAAGTTTCAAGCTTTTGCAAGAGTTTATCGGCAATTGGTTTAAGCTGATCTCTTGTTAAATGCTCGTAAAATTCAGCCAATGTATAAGAAGAATATGCATCTTGTAAAATCTCTTCTTTGCTTGATAAATTCCACCCTAAAGTAAATGTTTTCCACCCTAAATTTCCGACAAATTCATTGCTTAATGTTTCAGTTGAAACAGAAGGACCATTTTTTTTAATGAATTCACAAATAAGCTCGGAATTATACTTAACCTCTTCTCCTTCATTCGAAATTTTAGGGAATTTCGGATATGCTACACTGTTATCATGGTTTGCCTGCCTTAACAATGTATACAGCGCATATTCATTCGGCACATTTTTTTCTACTAATTCTTTTTCGAAATGTTTGAACACTTTTCCAATCATAATTATGGACTGGTCTTGAAGCCACTCTGATACTTTTTTATCAATTTCTTCAATTAGTAAATGTGGAATACTAACATAACTGCTATGAATATAAAAACCTCTTCCCCAAAGATAGACCGTATTAAATTCATCTCGCCCAATTATAGCCGCGAAGTCGCGATCAGATGAAAACATATCAGGAATAATTTGATTACCTTTGTCACAAAGCTCTTTCGCCTTTTTATATATTTCTATACCTTCTGGATACTGGCGCATAACCATTTCAACAACCTGTGCTTTATTGGTAGATTTAAGGATCATTTGTTTCTCTACTGCCTCCGTGATCCATTCATGCACTGCATACTTTGCATACAAAGAATATTCTTCTTGTTCTTCTACAAACTCTTTTAAGTCTGCTTCAGAAAATAATACGCTTTGAAACTTTTCGGTTAACACTTTTTGAATATGTCTTTCAATCTTTTCTTGTGCGGTACGATCCATTATTGTTAACAGCTGGTCATCAAATAAAAAGCTGACATTCTTAATTAAAAGATATTCAGTTATTAAATAATGAGAAAAATGCTCAATTTTTAAGTATTTATTATAAATAAACTGGTTGTCATGAAGCTGGTCATTTATTTCATTAATCCAATGTACACCTAGCGTACCAATTCGCTCTAACAACTTCTTATTAATTTGACGAATCCTTTCTCTTGTTACTCCATACAATTTCGCCATTGCTTCTAACGTTAAATGATTTCCTTGAAGGCGCTCTTTGTGCTTGACTTTCATCATCTCTAATGCACGTTTCTGTATTTTGTAAACCTTTTGTTGAGCTTCGTCCTTTAATATACTTTCAATTTTGCTTTCAAATTCATCAAAGAAATAACGCTCTCTTTCTTCGTTAGACATAGTTTCCAAAACATTTTGGTACTTTTGTACTTCTTCAAATCGAAGCATGTTTTGGTTTATTTGCTCAAAAAACTTTACAATTCGTCCTCGACCACATCGAGGAACAGCTAGCAGTTCATTAAACTTCACTGGTAGATCTTGATATTTTTCTATTCCACTTTCCGTTAAATAATTAATAAGTGCATCCACAGAAGTAAAGTTATCATCCTTAATGTTACGCTGGCGAAAATGCATAGAAAACTCTATAAGTTGGTCATTAAACTCAATTCCTTCTCCTTGAGCAACCTTTGTGTCTTCTTGTGATATAGAATCTTCCCCAGCAAGTTCCACTAAACGCTCCCAAAACTTTTTCACTCTCCCTACACCAACAGCCATTAATTTTTCGTGAATATTATCTAGCGTCTGAGGTAGTTCTTTAAATAACTGGATATGTTGATTTTGAAGCTGCTTCACTACATTTTTACAATTTGGAAAAAGCTCTTCTGTTAACTTTTCATCTAATAAACCTTCGGGTATGCAAAGTTCCTTATTATGGTAAGATATTAACTTCCCATTTGAATTTTCTTCTGCTACACGATAAGTCAATTCACTTTCATCATCTGTGATCGATTTAGAAGTAATTTGCGGTATATCATTCTCGCTTTTGTCAGAAGGAAAATGAGCAAGAGTGGTTTGATTTTCCTTCTCCTTTTCAAGAAAAGGGGGCAAGGCTTCCTCCTCCACTATAGGTTCATCATATTTCTTCAAAATAGACAAGAGTTCTTCTTCAAAATCTTTAAAAAGCCATTTTAGAGAAGATACAGGCAAGAAATTAACATCTTTTGTTTTCTTAATATCATTTTTAGCAAACAAAGAACGGAAATGTATAGGAAACAAACTATGTAAGTCATATTGTTCCGGGTTATGTACTTTTAAATATCCTTCCGTTTGATCTGCTACAAACGAAGCTAAATTCGCTAAACTACCTTGAAATTGTACACCTAAAAAACCTAGCTGCATCATCAATTTAAAGAAATCTTCACGATTGTCCACGTAGTAGGATCTAAATGTATCTAACTCTATCTTTTCTAATACACTAGAGGATGACTTTGATAAAAAGATACCAAGAGGCGATTCTCCCCAATCCTTTTTCAACAAATGAGTAGGTACTATTAATCCCGTATCATTTAACTCTGTATATGAAATAGCATCTATAATAGAGAATACTTCTTTCTTCTTGATAGGCTCTACTTTATTTTCATTTTTCGGTTCTGGTTCCACATTTGCTGAAGAAACAACTTCTTCATGTTCAATATATAACTCTTCTTTTGTTTTATTGAGTAAAAACCAAGCTGGACGAATTTGGGTTGAACGACTTCCTTTTTTGGCATAGCGGAAATAAATTTTATGCTCTTTTAATCCAAATAAAATCTCATTTAGCTCCCATCCTCCGACAACCCACAGCGTTCCGCCCGAAGAACGTTTGTCAATCACTTCTAAACTATGTTGCTGCAAATATTGAATTAAAGAAAGCATAGACGTTGACTTCTTCTCTTGAACAATTTCTTCAGCAGAAGCAACCTCACTTGTTCCTTTATCTATTTCTACTTTTGCCACAACTTTTTCTTTTTCGTTCTCCACCATATTTTTACGGACTAAATCTAACACCGCTTCAAACTTTTCGCCCAACATCTTATTCAGGCTTTCATTTAATACAGCTTGCAGATCTTCTTTCTCAATAGATGAATTTGCTTGGGCTTTCGGAAGCTTGTAAGAAGGAGCTTTAAAACTTAAATCACCATAGACTTCCATAAACCATACAGAAATATCATATAGGTAACGATGAGCTTGAATAGCGTCTTCTACTTTCCCGTAATTTGCTTCATGAGCCGCTTTGTTTCCTGCTTTGCGCAGCCAATCAAACCTCTCATAAATATCCGTAATCATAATCTCTTCTTTGTGCAATTTATACAAGCGCTCATGCTGCTTAATTCCATACATCTCTTCAATTTCTTCTTTTTCATTTACAGCTTTAGTCAATTGTTCCGCATACACTCGAGCCTTCATCAATACTGCTGATGGATCAAGAAATAGTTTTGCTTCAATCTCAGCACCTATGTCAGAGAAATCCGTATATACATTGTCCATAAATGAAAATAAATGATTTTCCATAACGCACAACCTTTCTAAAATAGTAAAACTAAACAATAGGCATTTAAACCCAATTTCAACATTCTATTATATCAAAATATAACTATAAAAAATGGTTTATTTGTTAAAAAGTAAAAATAATTTCCTAGAAAAAGATCCTTATCCGTGTGGATAAGGATCTTTTGGCATCATTTCTATTCATCAAATTTATTATTAAACTCATCATAAACTTCATGCATCATGTCTTCCATAATAAATTCCTTAAATTCTTCGTTCTCTAATATTTTCATAAAGAACTTTTCGTTGCTGCTCATACGGTCTATCACAAAATCCATAAAAGACTTTTCAAAAGCAAATTTGAAATTATCTTTTGTATTATTTTTCGCTTTTTGTTGAATATCTTCACTCTTTAGCATATCTTCTTTTACTTGATCACGAGAAAGAAAATCTACCTCCGTAAATTCTGTACCAAAGCGTTCATTTAACTTATCCAAAACAGAGGATAAGCGAACTTTTTCTTCTTCAACAGCAATGCTGGCTCCGTAAGAAGTTGGCTTTAATTCCACCCCGCCACTTTTTTCTAATTCAATACTGCCTTCAAATACTTTTTGATTGCGATAGTATTGAAGAGCGACGTCATCAGCAACATAGACATCTTTATCTTTACTGCCTCTAGGTAATTTACGTAATAAATAGTTTAGATAAATATATAGCTTATGCAGCTCAACATCAATAAAAGTTGCAATCTGTAAAATAAATCCATATGTGCGTACGAATTTGGTAGCAGCTGCTTTAAATGCTTCTTTTTCTTCTTCTTCAAGATTTTTGAAACGGTCTACACCCTTATCAATTAAAGCGTTCAATTCTGCTTGGGCTTTCGTCGATTTTTTAAAGCCACCTTTGATTTCCAACTCATTTACTGCTTTCACTTCTTCTTCTGTAAAGAGCTGATAAGGTTCAAGCTCATCTTGCATGTCATACAAAATATTAGGATCAGTCACTTCTTCAAGACCTGTTGCTTCATAATAAGGCTGAAAAGAGGCCTTAATCTCTTCTGGTTCATTCACAAAATCAAGTACGAATGTATCATCTTTACCTGGACATGTACGATTTAAACGAGATAAAGTTTGAACAGCTTTGATTCCGCTCAGTGGCTTATCAACGTACATCGTATGAAGTAACGGTTCGTCAAAGCCAGTTTGATATTTTTCAGCTACAAGTAATATCTTATACTCATCTGAATTAAATTTATCTGGAAGCTCTTTTTCACTAAACCCATTCATACTAGACTCTAAGTAAGAGATTTCACCATCTTTAACGGTCCCAGAGAAAGCAACTACCGTTTTCAAATCTTCATAGCCCATCTTATTAATATATTGATCAAAAGCGATTTTATAGCGCACCGCATGCAAACGGCTTGCTGTTACAACCATTGCTTTCGCACGACCACCAATTTTATGACGAGTAAAGTTGCGGTAATGCTCAATAATAATTTCTGTCTTTTGAGCAAGGTTGTGAGGATGCAGCGAGACATACTGAGCAAGCTTCTTCGTCGCTTGTTTTTTGGACACCATCGGATCATCGTCAACTTGCTTGGCGATTTTATAAAACGTTTTATACGTTGTGTAATTACTTAACACATCTAAAATAAAACCTTCTTCAATAGCTTGACGCATAGTGTATTCATGGAATGCATGTGGCTTGCCATCAGTTCCTACTGTTCCAAACTTCTCAAGCGTTTTAGGCTTTGGTGTTGCTGTAAAAGCAAAGAAAGAAACATTATCTTGCTTTCCGCTTTTCATAATGGTTTCTACAATTTGTTCATCTAAATTGTCCAAGTTCTCTTCAGCAATACGATCTTCCTCATATGCATCTTCTAACGTTTTATCTGATAAAATGTTGGTCAATGCAGTAGAAGCTTTCCCGCCTTGCGAAGAATGGGCCTCGTCAATAATAACCGCATACTTTTTACGATCAAGATCCGAAACCTTTTCTAAAATGAACGGGAACTTTTGAAGAGTTGTAATAATAATACGCGTCTCACCATTAATCGCCTGAGCAAGCTGGTTTGAATCTTTATTAATACGTTCCACCATACCAGCTTTATGTTCTAACTGATAGACCGCATCCTGCAACTGCTTATCTAATACACGACGATCTGTAATGACAATAACGCTACTAAATACCGCGTTATTTTCCTCGTCATGCAGCTTCGCTAAACGGTGTGATAACCATGAAATTGAGTTTGTCTTACCGCTACCTGCGCTATGTTGGATGAGATAGTTCTGACCAACTGATTTCACTTGTACATCTGTTTCCAACTTACGTACCACATCTAATTGGTGAAAACGCGGGAAAATAAGTGCTTTACGCTCCCCGATTGTTTCACCATTTGAATCCAAAATATCATCTTTTTTCACAAAAACAAATCGGAATAAAATATCAAGCAAGCTATCAGGAGTTAGAATTTCTTCCCATAAATAATATGTACGGTAATTATTATAAACGGGTTTATTTCCTTTTCCACCTTCATTTCCCCTATTAAACGGTAAGAAATACGTTTTTGCCTTTTTTAACTCAGTTGTCATAAACACTTCGTCTGGATCAACCGCAAAGTAAACAATGACGCGCTCATTAAACTTGAACAGCTGCTCATTTGGGTCACGATCAAATTTCAACTGCTTCATCGCATCCTCAACTGTTTGACCCGTAAGTGGGTTTTTAAGCTCTTTTACAACAAGCGGCAATCCATTCACAAATAGCACCATATCTAAGCTATTATTATGCCTATCACTATAGTAAACTTGGCGACTCACGGTAAATCTATTTTTACTATAAAGATCATTCATCAACTGATTCATCGTTGTCGGTGGCTTATTGTAAATAAGTTTTAGCGTCACACCACGGTCTTTAATACCGTGGCGTAAGCAATAAATGACTCCTTGCTTTTGTAGCTGACTGCATATACGCTTTAATACTTTCTCTTTATAGCTAGCACCATATGCTCGTTCTAGCGCTCGCATGGACTTCTCTTGTGTCTCTTCTAAAAAGGCAAAAAGCTGTTCCACATCAAGCGCGTACTTCTTAAATAATCGGCTAGCTTCGCCTTCCAATGTACGCTTTGTATACCCACGTGCGATTAATGAATCTTCAATATTTGTTTCAAATCCTGTTTCTGTCGAATCAATGGCCATACGATCACCTCCATCATTGAGCCGTTTCAAATTCCCGAACGTCGATTTTGCCTGTCACTGCTTCGTAGATTAGGGACTCGCTGTAAGCTTTTAAATTACTAATTTGTTTATTTATATTTAAAATTAAATTATCTGTTTTATCATTAAGTTGATCTAAATGAAAAGTGATTTCTTGTTGCTCTTTATAAGGTGGGATACACCAATAATCATTTTCTATATCACTACCTACGATACTTGGTAATGCCGTTTGAGTCATTATTAAATGCCAGGGATATACTTTTAATACGTAGTAAAACCATTTAGGGTACGATTCTTTGTGAAATTTAGTAAAGTACATGGTATCAACCGTCCAGAATTTCCTATTGACGTATAAAGGCTTACCAATAGTTCCCTTGCGCCCAAATAATACAGATTTACCATCATAAATAAATTCATCCGTTTTTTTAAATTTACCCCCAGAACCAAATACATCTATACCGTTCTCGTCTTCTATATCCAATTCATTTGTGATTTCTTTTCCGTTAAATATCTTAAAGCACCTTTTAAATTTTTTTATTTGCCAATGTTCAGGTACTTTTCCAATCCATTCTACACCTGAATCTTTCATTTTTACATTTGGATTTAACCCTTTTGTTACAGCTTCTGTGATTAGTGATTGACGTTTTTCTTCAAGCAAATTAATAAGCTTTACTTTAGATGCTATTAATTCATTGATAGAACTTGTTTTCGAATCTAAATAAGCGACAATTTTATTTAAATCGTCCGTTATGGTAATCGATATATTTTCAAGAATTCCTAGGGATACAAAAGACTGAACTCCGCCCCTATTTAAAAAAGCAAGTTGTTTTTGAACAATTTGACTCGATAACAAATACTTTAAGTATTTAGCTTTAATTAAATCATTATTTGTTTTAAATAAAGCAACATTCTTTATAGAAAATTTTTTATCTGTATCAACAATAGCTGGATTTCCTATTGTACCAATCATAGGCATAATTACATCGTATCTTTCCACATTAGATCGTCTGTTAATAGCCAAATAATCTTCTTTGGAAATATGCTTTGCATTTTCAAAAGATAAAATTCCATTATTAACATCCTTAGAAGTTACCAAAGGGTAAGTATTTTCTTCATTCTCTACATAAGCTGGTGTATCATGTGTACCGTCTTTTACTTCACAAAAATACTTTAACTTTAAAAAATGGTGATTTTTTGATAATTGAATTGGATCTAAAACAGGATTATAGTTACTCATCCCATCACCTTCTTCAACTGCTCTAGAATACTTGCTTCCAGTTCCTTAATTTCACTCATGATTTCTTCTGAACTACGTAGTCCTGTATATTTATAGAATTGACGCGTGAACGGAATTTCATAGCCTACTTTCGTTTTAGAAGCATCAATCCATGCATCGGAAACATGCGGTGTTACTTCACGTTCGAAATACTCTTGAATATCCTCTTTTAATGGTACGTTTTCTGTATCACGTAAATCCGCATCTGGCTCAGCATCTGTTTTATTTTTCATACAAACATCCGCTGTTTCATCTTTTTCAGAAAGGCCCGCTAAAATAGCTTTTAAAACAGCTGCGCTAATTTTCACATCGACCTTTTTAAATTCATCTTTTAGTAGCTTCGTAAACTCTTCACGATTTTTGTACAATTGCTCGCTTTCTAAGCTGCGCAGTACGTCAAGAATTTGCACTTGTAGTGCTTTCCCAGCTTCAATTTCAGCTAGGCCGTTATCGCCTTTTTTCTTTGATGTTGCAAGGTTTTCGAATGCTTTTTGCTCTGCAACATGTTGAATGCGTTCTTCAGATAGCTGAAAGTTTAAGCGTAAGGGACGTTCAACAGTGATTTTATAGTAACCAAAGTCTTCATTGTCGAAAATTTTAACGTTTTCTCCGTCTTTAAAGTCTCCATATAAGCGTACGATTTCATCAATTTGCTCTTGAGTAATTTCATTACGTTTACTACCCATACTTTTTTTCATTTTTTTGAAGAAATCTACTGCGTTCACAAGCTGTACTTTACCTTTTCGAATTGCGTCTTTATTATTGCTTAGAATCCAAATATACGTCGCGATTCCTGTATTGTAGAATAAATCATTTGGCATTGCGACAATACCTTCTACTAAATCATTTTCAAGCAGATAGCGACGGATTTCACTTTCTCCTGACCCTGCATCACCCGTAAATAAAGGAGATCCATTCATAATGATGGCTAATCGAGACCCTTGTGGATTTTCAGCTGTGACTGGCTTCATTTTTGAAACTAGATGGAGTAAGAATAAGAGCTGACCATCACTTGTACGAGGAGTACCAGGACCAAAACGCCCATTATACCCTTGTTCTTCATGTTCCGCTTTAATTGGCTTTTCATATGATTTCCAGTCAACTCCATAAGGAGGGTTTGAAATTAGATAGTCAAATTTATCATGTTTAAACTGGTCGTTTGACAATGTATTACCTAAGCGTACGTTTTTTGCGTCCGCGCCTTTAATTAAAATGTCAGCTTTACAAATGGCATATGATTCTCCGTTAATTTCTTGCGCAAAAAACTCAAGGTCTGCAGTTTGGTTTAATTCTGTTAAATATTCTTGTGCAACAGATCCCATACCACCTGTTCCAGCAGCACAGTCATATAGTGTTTGAGTTAAGCCGTGCTTTGTTAAAATATCATTATCATTCATAAATAATAAGCTAACCATTAAACGTACAACTTCGCGAGGTGTATAGTGATCCCCAGCCTCTGCATGTTCAGAAAAACGGCGAATTAATTCTTCAAAAATATAACCCATTTCAACATTAGAAACGACTTCTGGATGTAAATCTAGCTCACTAAAACGCTTGATTGTTAAGTATAAAAGGTCATTATTATCTAGCTTTTCGATTTGACGATCAAAGTCAAAGTGGTCCATAATGTCACGAGCTGTTTTTGAAAAGCCGTTAATATAGTCACGTAAATTATCAGCGATATTATCTGCATCACTTAATAACTTTGTAAAATTATAGTTACTCGTATTATGAAACTTTTGTTTTGCGATACGATTTAAAATTGGCTCACGAGCATCTTCGTTCATTGATTTGAACTTTTCAAAGTTTGTAAGTACATCATCTTTTGTACTATCTAACACGCAATCAAAACGGCGTAACACAGCTAGTGGTAAAATAACTTTCCCGTAATCCTCTGGTTTATATGGCCCACGTAAAACCTCTGCTATTGACCAAATAAAGCTAACTTTATCTTGAAAATTAATCATAATTTATCTCCTCTATCTTACATATTTCTATAAATTTCAGGGTAAAATAACCTTTTTTATTATAACAAATGACAGTTCTTTTGCATCTCTTAAATTTTAAGGAGAGAGGCCAGTGAACTGCTAAGGACTGCTCTCTCCAACCTAATTTATTATGCTCTTTGCTCAAAGTTAAGCAACTTTTGCAAGTAAAAGCTCTCTTTTTCTTTCCGCTTTCCAGCAAGATACTCTTCTGCGCCTACTTCCGTTAACCCAATAACTCCACCACGCTTAACACCGGGCATTTCTTTTCCTATATCCATTACCATTACAAGATTATAATGAGCGGGCGTAACGAGGTAGCGTGCAACCGTGACATCTTTTCGTTTACCTACATGACCATAACGTAACACAACCTTCCAGTATTTCCATTCCACAAAGACCCCTCCCAAAAGTTTGGTTTACAGAAGTTTAAACGTATTTCGTATCCCCATTTCTTCGTATAAACGTAAACTTTCTTTTTGCTGTTCTTTTTCTGCTTCTTTGATTGCTCGTTCATACGACGCCTTTACTTCAATAAAAGCTTCTCCAAGGTTTTTCTGCTGTTTCAAATTAAGTACGGGTACGACTATTTCCTTAATATCACTTGGGTTAATCGTTGCAACAGCGGTGCCGATTTGTTTACTTGTTAATAAAAACTGACCTACTGGGCTTTCTAAATAAGCCTTTAAATAATACGGATCTATACTTTTACCTAGACGAATCCCTAAGAAATTTGAAGACAAGAGAATGTCTCCTTCATGTTGAGGAATGACAGCAACTTTAATCGTTGTCCCTCGACTTGACACGATGACGTCTCCTTCTTGAACCTTATAAGAATCAATCCGAGCATTATTTTTAATCGAGTAAGAAGTCAATTGGTTAACTAATACTTCTCCAGTTTGGACGTCAGAAAGTTTAATGACTTTATAACCGTGTTGTTCAGACTCTTGCATTTTAGAAGTCACGTTCATACCTCGATAAATGCTTCCCAATGTACCAAGAGCTTTTTTCTCTATACTCATTTCTTCAAATAATTTATGACTAAATTTAATTTTTCCAAACGGTTCGATATCAAGTTCATTTTCTTCCAAGTATCGTTTGCATAGTAAGTCTGCATCTTTAATATCTTTGTTATCAACAAACTTGCTGAAGTTATCTAGCGTTGGACCTTCATTAAAAACCTTCGTTATTTTTGCTATGTTTTCTTCACTAAAATAGCGTTGTCTTCTTAGTTGTTGGAACTCCTCTTCGGCATTAATGAAAAGGATTTTCCCTTCACGGTCTTGTGGCTTTTGTTTGTTTAACACTAAGAGATTTGTCTGGATATTAAACCCGCCAAACATATTTTCAGGTAACGCAATAACTGCTTCAATGACGTCTGCAGAAATCATATTTTTACGAATTTTCTTCTCGTTACCTGTTCGGAATAAAGTACCATTCGAAACAATTACGATGGCTCTTCCAGTTTCTTTTACAGATGCTAGAGCATGTAATACAAACGCCATATCAGCACTTGTTTTTGGGGGTATACCGTAAATAAAACGATGATAAATATCGTGCTCTAAGTCCTCATACCTCCCTGACTTTAAAGAAAGAGGAAAATTCATCATGACATGATCAAATTGTTTTACTCTCTCCTCTTCCACAAAAGCTGGTTCTAAAAGTGTATCTCCATAAGCAACTAGTGCATCTTCTTTTCCTGATACTAACAACAGCAATTTACCTAAAACCCAAGCGTCTAAATTAAATTCTTGACCGTACAGCTCAAGATGAGCATGATGACTGGCCGCATATTTCTCTGCCTCTCGTAATGTTCCGCTAATTCCGGATGCACCGTCGTAAAAAGTTCCAGAAACAGGATTCAATAGTCTTACACCTAACTGATTGATACTAGGTGGGGTGAACACTTCTCCGCCGAGCCGTCCTTCTTGTTGCTGTATTCGGTTTATTAGTTCATCTATCATCTCCGGAAACTCTTGCTGCGTTGTATCAATGGATTGCATTTCCAACAAGTACTTAAACAAGGTTTGATCAGTTAGTTCTTCGAAGCAAAATTTTTGAAATGCACCTTGTAAAAATGGATTTGCTTCTTCAATCAAATGTACAGCCTTGCGAAGATTTTCTTTTAACAAGCCTGGTTCTTTAACAATAGTACTTAGCTTTGCTTCATGTGGCACTTGAAAGCAATGTTCGTTATCCTCCAAATATTTCAAGCCCAGTACAGGGAAAATAATGAACTTATACTTTCCAAACGGAACCTCTCCTTTAACAACTTCAGCACTTCTCCATAATTGATCCGAATTACTCAATAACAAGAACCCCTTTATCTTTATTTGATAACATGATTACTAACTTTATAATTTTGAATTTTTTCTTTCTTTAACTTAATTTCATTATAAATCAATCAAGATAATAAAGCAAAATAAAATTGATAATTTAATTACTAATTTATATTTATAATATTATTCAATCGATAACCATACTAAATTTACATTCGTTCCTCTGATTAAATTCTGAGTTTTAGAATATGAGGCGTACTTTCGTTTGTGCAGCTAGGATTGCGTGTTGCAATATCATTCATCCAATCAAACAGCTGATTCATATCTCTTGTTTCTTTAAATGTTTCAGCTTTTTGTTTCATCTTTCGTTTAAAAGTACGTCGTTTCCATTCACGTAATTCCGCTGCGTGTTCAGTAAGTACATTTGCCATTTGATAGCAGTCAGCTAACACTTTATTCATATCCCATTTATCTTCTTCTGGCTTATTTGCAACAATGATGGAGTTAGATGCTTCACGAATGAATTTTACGTTCCACTTATAATGCAGCTTTAATGCTTGCATATATCTTTCCTGAATAATTGAAAACCAAATACCATAATAAACACCAGATAATTGAAAGTTGGGATTATGCTTTCCGTGACCGTTGCAACCTGCTAATGCTACAATTCCCGCTTCATTTAACGCTTTCACCATAATTGCTGTATAAGGACATAAGCTAATTGTGTTCGTACGAATGCCGTAGCGGCGATTAACAAAGCTTCTCCATTTAAAATGATAACTTTCCATATGAACACTATGCTGGCGGCCTTTAAAATGAACGATTTCTTTCACCTTGTGCAAAGGAAAATGATTTGTTAGCAACTGAAATCTACTTTCGCTCCAAAATACAGGAACGTTCAGTGTTTCAAGAAAAATTTCAAGTTGATGTAGGTCTTGCTGGCTTCCATTTCGCAAGCTAATAAATTCATTTTCCAGTTCCACAGGAAATCCTCTCAACAAAAGTGCCTCGGCTAATTTTTCAGTTCCCGCTTGTAATTTCATTTCTACAAATAACGATTTTTTCATGTAAACTCCTCCTTGGTTTCTCTTTTATTTCTTTTGCTAAAATTAATATACCAAAGGAGGGTTACAACGTTTGTAACCGAACCCACACAGGCGTGAGCTATTCAATAAGATATTTTTCTATATGAGGGTTTAATATATACTTTTGATTGCCCCTATCACCTACGGTCTGAATTAGCGTATGCTCCTCAACTTCTATCCCTTTTTTAATGGCGGAGCGTAGCCGCCTAATATCCGTTTTTATTGAGTTTGCATTTTTTTCTTTAGCCGGTGATATAGTATTGTTTAAAATGTCATACTTAGTCAATCCGCTTTTAACCTCAAAAAATAATTTTAAAAGTTCTGCTTGGGGAATAGTTAATGCCATTGAAGCACCGTTCCCATAAAGCGTCGTACCACGGCGTCCAACTTCGAGCACGAAACATTGACCAAGATGACTTTTTTCAATCCAATTATCTCGATCAGCTCGTTTACTTATCCTAGCACCAGATTCATCTAAGCGAAGAAAAGAAGCTTTGGCATTTCCTTTCTTACTATATTTAACACGGAACCTTATAAACTCGTCGTCTTGATCGAGCTTTTTGGATTTACCGAAACATTCTTCCGCTTTCTGGGTAAATCCCAATTCAAGGTAGGCTTTTCCAAGTAAACACCAAATTTTAATTTCTTTATCTTTATCTAATTCTCTTTCAAGAGCCTCCTTCGCATAAAAAGCAGCGGATTCCCACTTTTCATTACCAAGTGTAATCTTTTCAACCAAAAAAGCAAGGTGATAGAAAGTGTCTCCCTTAGTAGGCATATAACGTGCGGCTTGTTGCAAATATCGAAACGCAGTTTTATCATTTCCCTGAATCATTTTCTCAGAACGCCCAAACTCCAAGTATAATTCTGCAAGCGTATGAAAATACATTGCCTTTTTTTCATCACTTGCTTCTTTCCTAACCAATTCTTTATGAATTTCAATCCCTTCAGTTACCCATTCCTGCCTGAAATCAGGATCTTCTTCTGATTCATCCTGGATAATCCATTGCTCGTGAAGATCCTCTAGTTCTGAAAGTCCATATCTTTTATAATCTTGTGTTTTCATCCCATATTCCCCCTTCATATTTTCACTACCCAAGAACACTGAAGACACATAATTTTAAAAGTTATATGTCTCCTGTCTTTATAGATATAAACAAGTTAAAGTCTATACATCCCCGCTATTTTTCAAAAACTACCTTATAAAGTAATAATAGAAATTAATTCCCAACTAAACTACCATCTACATTCAATACTCCAAGCAGCTTCTCATATATATCCTTCCACGAATCATCCAAGTTAAGTGTCATGATTTCCATTGTCATTCTGTTATCTCTACGAAATTGCTCATCTACATGGACACCATTAAATGGATAGATCAAAATCCCTCTGACGTTTAACTCTTTTGGCTGATGCAGTAAGTATGTATACAATTGGTACATATTATGACTATGAAACGAAGACTTTCCATAATTCTCTTGAAAAACGTTTTTGTAAAACTTCGCATCAATAATAATTTTTTCAAATCCATTTTTTTGTGTTAATGAAACATCTGTCCTCATAAATGGCAAAAGTGATTGATTACCTTCTAGCTGCCACTTCATGACTTCTGATGATACCCGATAATCTTGCTGCTCGATTCGGTAAAAATGAAACAAGAATTTCTCGAAGATTTGATTTAACGACCTTTCATCTAGTTCTGCAGAAAACAAGCTCCAATTACCATGTTTATGCGATAACAAAGTTAATTCGTGTAATAACCTAGCAATATGCACCATGCGTTTATAATGGATATTGTGCTTTCCAAAGTATACTTTTGAGAACGTCTCCTTCATTAAAGGTGAAGCATTGACTTCTGGTATTAAGTCTAAATACAGGAAACTTTGCTTTCTAGTTTCTTCTTTTACGTAACGGTTAAAACAGATTGATTTTAATGTAGATTTCATCACTTGATTCAGTAAAATATTTGCTGAATATTCATCTTTCTCACAAACAATGATAGGCTTTCTCGTGATAATATATCCCATAGAATCATTCATCATCAGTCGGCCACCTAGTCGACTAGTAGGCTCTTTCTTGACTACATAACTTTTCACAAATCCACGGCGATTTAAAGTTTGTACTTCATTTAAGAATTGTTTGGCAATAAAGTCATACGTAATCAAATCTTCATCTACATCATTTAAACTCTTAACTAAGTGAGGCATTTCATTCGCATAACTCAGTAAACAAAACAAGTTACGAATAGGGACTTTAAAACTCTCCATCTTAAATACCTTCAAGTAGTGACTTAACAATTTCTGGACGATCAAAGAAGTATTCTTCTAACAATGGATTGATTTCGAAATTCATTATTGCTTCATACCATACGTTTTCGTCCATATTCTCAGGTTTTGTATTGAAAAATGAGTGACCGATTGCATAACCACTTCCTAGTTGAAAGTCCGCCACAATTTCTTTATTAATCTTATCTACCACAAATAAAATTCGGGAGATCATTTCATTAGAAACACCTGACTCTTGAAGAGTATACTTCCATTTCTCATTAAAAGCAGGTACAAGCGTTACAAAAGCAAAGCGTCGACGGAGAGCTACTTCTAACTGAGCTAATGATCGGTCAGCTGTATTCATCGTTCCAATTAAGTACACGTTACTTGGAACGGTAAAGTTATCTTTTGAATAACCCATTGTGACAAATTCATCCCGCTTGTCACGCTCAATAAGCATAAACAGCTCCCCAAAAACCTTAGATAAATTGCCACGATTAATCTCATCGATAATAAAATAATACTTCTTCTCCGGATTCTCCAAGGCGCGTTGACAAAAATCATAAAAGATACCAAACTGTAGAGAAAAACCATTTTCATCAGGTCTGAATCCCATTACAAAATCTTCATACGCATAATTTTGATGGAATTGAACAATTTCTACTCGATTTTCATCTTTACTACCCATCAATGAATGCGCAAGACGTTTGGATACAAATGTTTTACCTACACCAGGAGGACCTTGCAAGATAATATTTTTCTTGTAATTCAATAAGTTAGTGATGGTATCATATTGTTTTTCATTAATAAATACTTCTTTTAAGAAATCTTCTTTTGTATAACTCTCTAATTCGACTACATTCGAATCGATATGAGTAGCAGAGATCGCTGCTTTAAGATTAGACTTTAACCGCCATATAAAGTGTTGATTATTTTCATACTGACCTTCAAACAGAACGCACCAGTAGCAATTTGTTCCGTCTTCTCTTTTAATTGGATCTATCCCAGTTGCTTCATGCACGCGTTTGGCAAGTTGTACAATTGGAGTGTTAAACGAGGAAGAATGCTTACCAAGAGCAGCCGCTAACTCTGTCGCTGTTGCCTCTCCACCAAGCTTGTACATTTTATGAAGATAAAATAAATCTTTCTCTTTAAAAACCGTATCGTTCTGAAGGAGCTCTATCCATGTTTCAACACTGATTTCCTGATCTTTCTTATAAAAACCTAGCACTTCTTGCACTAAGTCAGGGTACGGCGTAATGTTTGTTAATGTTTTTGTTGGAAATTTACCATTTTGAACAAGGTGTTCATCTACAGCTACCCATTTAACTTCCCTAAAATTAGCATGTGGTTCCCTTGAAACCTCATACTGATAATCTGATGTAATTTCAGCCATAGCCAAAACCTGCTTAGTACCTTTTTTAATAAAAACAAAATCACCAACACCCATCTTATTTGCAAATTCATAGCAAGCATTAGCATCATTGCTTCGTCTTATTTCATCATTATGCAATTCATTGAATTTATTCATTATCTCGTTGCTATTTTTATAATTTTTTAAGTTACCAAGGCCTTTCCATCCAATACTAATAGTGTTCGAAGAAAGAAAATCCTCCCAATATTTCGCATTCTCTCCGGCTCCAATCGTCCAATATCGAAAGTTATTTGGCGTAATTGAATTATCCTCTTTAAATGTTTCTAATATCTCTACCATCTTTTTGTGAAAATCCTCATAGGTAAAGGACTCTATACTAGACTCAATAGTTAAATCTGATTGTCCTCGTTTAGAATGTTGGTCACCATACAGCAAACCGTATTGGATTCGTTTTTCGTTGATAGATACAAAGAACTGTGGAGCATTGCGGTGACTTGCATATCCTTTCTCATAAGCTGCCAGCCAACACTCGGATCCTCCAAAACTTTGATTCCAGTCAAAACCATTCAATACTTTTCCATCTACAAAGTCCATACTTTTGAACTCGTCTATCTGAAGAACTGCTTCATGAATTTTACGCTGCTCTTCTCGGACTTTTTGTTTTTTATTTGCATAATACAGTTGAAATAAAATGGTGAAATTATTCCATGATTTTAAAATATTTGTCTCGTATCTCTCTTTTACCTGTTCCTTAATTTTTTCCATTTCTTCAAGGCTTACAGAACCAGTTTCGATAATCTTATCTAATAGGATAGATCTGATAAGGTTCACTTTTTCCTGATTTTGATATTGCTTCTGAAGCAAGAGAAGTGTATCATGATCTAGCTTTGTAACAGCATTTAATAGAAGTGCAGGTTGCTTCATAAATTCACTTAACTCTTTGGCTAATCCATATAAATATTCACTAGCACTTTCAACAATTATTTGTTTATACTGGGTGCTACAGAAAAAGAAGTCTTGTATATCAAGGATAGTTAAATATGAAAAGTATGGTTTTAAATGTTGAAGTGCAATCTCACACAACTTCAAATAAGTTTCGTAATTCTCACCAACCGTTCCGAGTTTCAGCTCAATTCCATAGGTCTTCTTTAAATCGATAAACACCTCTTGTTTATAGATGGGATATCTTTTGTAATCGACAGCTGCAAATAAATATCCAAATAGCGGTGCCCCTAAGGAAATACTTGGATTATATGCTTTCCCTTTTTTCCGAAACAGTTCAATTCTTTCTTCAATTGGCAAAGACGATTGAAATAACTGATTTAACAATTCAGCGACTTCTCCAGGACATGCTTCCGCGTACTTAACTAAGTCTTCAGTATTACTCCAATGTACAAAACTCCCAACAGAAGGATTATCTTTTTGTATTTTTTTCACAATATCTAATACTGTTAACTCATTAATTTCTTGCCCTTTCAAGAAATTGTTTAGACGAGACAAGATTTCTATTTTGTATGACTCATCATATAGTTCATTCTCTTTAAAAGCTAAATATCTCCTAAACGAAATATCTATGTATGTATCTTTTAATAAATGTTTCTGTAATTCTTCATAATGCATCTCTTGCACCCCTTATACGAAATTGGATATGTAATAATGTTTGAAATGCTGGACGAATAGTAAATGGCGTTATTTTAGCTAAGTTCACTACAAAATACTATCAAACACTTAAACTTTTTCCTGTTACTTACATTAATTCTATTGTTGCGTTAAATGCTTTTTGTATTCAATATAATATTTTAATGTTCTTTCATATTCGTTAGCTTTATTTGCATATGCTAAGTTAATCTTTTCTAGCATCTTGTCATTTAATCTATTTTCTCCATTGTAAATCTTTTTCTTCATCATATTAACAAGCCGACTATTGTACTGAACGGCAGAAGTATCTTTTATCTCTCTGACATTTTTGATTATTAAATGCCTGTTTTTTAGGAATTCAATAAAATCCAATGTACTCCCTCCCTCAGTTATACATCTTATATTAAAGTCGCACCTCATAGTTAAAATCGCACTTAATTTAAGACAGCAATTTTAACATACATCTTATTTAAGGATATATTTTCCTATATATTTATTATAAACTAGTAGTAAAAGAAATGGGGTGAAAAGTTGTTAGCTGAAATCTATAATAAAATTTCACAAACTGGTGGCAACTTATCAGATCGCCTTGAAGATAAACTTACAGGCGATTTCTTTGGTACCATTCGGTATTTGCCTTTTGAACTTGGTTTGAAACACATTTTCGCAACCGCGGAGTTTCATCATGAGGGTTTTAATAAAAATTGGAATGACATTATTAGAAAGCAGAAAGAACATATAGCCCAAACAGAGTTCTGGTATCGAGATGAAGAAGGTGAAATTGACGTATTAATCACTAGTGACAACGTAGTCATTGGTATAGAGATTAAGTATCTAAGCGGTATATCATCCGAAGATCCAGACAACGTCGTTCCATTTGATTATAAAGAAAGCTTAAATCAGCTGAGCCGGTATTCGCGAATGATTAAAAAGCTTTCAAATGGACGAGAAGCATATTTACTGTTTCTTGCTCCATACGAAATGATGAAGACAGTTATAAAAAGCACTTTGAATCGTTCTATTATATCTCCTTCAGTTGGACTTGGTTTCATGTGTTGGGAAGATATTCTAGAATCTTTAAAAACAATAAACCTTAATCGATTAAAAACGGGTCAGAAGTTAATAGTAAACGATTTACAAGCATTACTAGCAAAAAAGGGATTTATTCGCTTTAATGGCTTTAACATAAGAGGAACCACCCAACCGATTATAAAAGAAACCTATCCCTTCAAGTTCGAGAATATTATAAATGAGGAAACTTGGATTTGGCCAAATAAAACCATTGAGGAGAATGCTTTTTATGTCTACTACAACAACTAACATGGGAAAAAATATATCTAATGCTGTTTATGTACTGAAAGAAACCTATAAAAATCTGAATTTGTTTTTTTTAGAACTTGATCGAATTGGGGAGAAAGAAGGTTTTGTCCCTATTACCCCTAAATTTTTACGTTGGAAATCAGATTCAGATTACGATGGCTGGTTGACAAGTAATTTTATTAAATTGTATCAATTGGAAAGGGATTCTCCTTTGAATCATATTCCAAGTATAAAGAGTGGCTATCTTTACGGTATTGAGGTAGATCTTGAGGAAAACGAATATCCTATTATTTCATTAATTAGATACAACTTCGATTATTCAGGATGGACGAGAATACCGGCCATTTCGGACCACTGGGTCTTTTGGGATCCATTCAGGGTAGAGAAGTTCTTTAAGATTACTGAAGATAGCGGGCTATGGACAAGCATACCTTTAGAAAAAGGTCAGAGTCGTTACTGGGGAATACAAAATGCGGTTGCAAAGGCTATTCCTTTATTGTCTATTACCTCATCGGAGGCCATTAAAACGCAAATCTTTCAGGAACTAGAGAACCTACCACTTATCTGATAAGTAAAAGGAAAACCCAAAAATCCCCATAGTAACGAAGAACTCTAGGCTTGTTAAAAGTGCAATAATGGATTTCTTGTTAGTAAAAGGATTACTGGATTCATCTTACGGTATATAAAAGTGCTTAGATTCTTTTATACTCAGGGACACAAACAAATAAACTGTCCCCAATCACTTCCTACTGGATCGGACATATTAAAGATTCAGGCCTGTTATATCAATACTTCCGTACTAATTCTATTATAACCCAAAGCCGTATTTATCTCTGACAGCAAAGAGGTCAGGGGTTCGAGCCCCTATTCTCCATTAATACAAACCACCTTAAATCCTTGAGAAATCAAGGTTTTTTCTGTATAGTAAATTATTAGCTTTTTAGTAGCACAAATTGTTCAAGGACAACTTGGGGACAGTTTTAAAATTCAAAGGGATTTTGAAGTACACTTAAGCTTCTAAATCTCTTTTTTTTCCATCTTCAAATAAATTATTAAGATAATTTGCTGCCTCCTTATCCGCTTCCTGCAAGGAATGACCCTATATGTTCATAGTTGTTCTAATATTTCAGGTGTAGACTATGTTCCCGAATACCATATGTGTCCACTGTATGTGGCAACACATTGGTGCTGGTGGGTTTCATCTTTATGACTCGGTTCTTTTTAGGTGGTATCGAGCCGATTTTATTTACTTCTTATTTACCTCTCCCAAATTAACGTCATTTATTGCAGAAGTTCTTCCCATGTTTGCTCTTCTTGCATTACTTTTTCTAAATCATCTATATCAAATTCCCCGTAATATACAGCATCTACATTTTCACTATCGGATAATGGAAATTGTTTAACTTCTTTAGAATTACTTCCTTTTGACTTTCGTAAATTCTTTCTTGTTAACCCTCCTTAAATAATAAAAGCCACCAGTAGATAAATACGGAATCCTATTGAAAGAAATATAGTATCACTCTACTGGTAGCTATAAAATTGAATTTTATTTATCGAATAAGTGGCTTATTTGAACGCCATCTTTAACATAATGCTAGAGAAAACTTTCATTTGTTAATTCTAAGATAACACAATTGTAAATTAAAGGAAATTAAAAATTAATATTTAATTTTATTACAAAAAACATTAAACGATCTAAGCATTAGCTAACTCCAACCAAGCAACAGCTTCACAATGGCACGAGTTGATATGAAGTACGTCTTATCGTGTCAAAATTAACCGGAAATATATCTATAAACCTCGCAACGATAGGGCCTTTAAGTAAACACTACCTAAGTTCGCTTGTTCGGGGAAACATATCAACTAAAAAGCCAAGCGCAGGAGTCGAACCTGTCTACCTCCAGCACATGAGCACTGGGGCACCATCAGATACGCTATCTCCCCATTATGCGTCCTCGTAGTCCTCCTTTGTTTTAAGGACTTCTGGTACATTCTCCATCTCAGGAACCAACTTCTTAATTGCTCTAAACAAACCAGCAAAGCGATCACCCGGAACCCAATAGGTCTCTTTAATCTTACTCTTATCAGAATAAGTAACATTAAACTCAATACCACCCATATCTGTGCAAAACTCCATCATTGGCTCACCGATAACCTTGGCAGTCATATCTTTGATTGAATCAAATGCCATCTTAAACATAGAGCTCTCAGTCTTATAACTCCACTTCTGTTTAGGATTAGTTTCAGCCTCTATCATAGGAGTGTACTCATAAGGCATAGATCCTGCTGTTATAGTCAACTTATCATTAAAAACTAAATCAAGAGGACAGTACCCTGATGAGCCTTTGATGACGATTTAATAATATCAGCCATGCTACTGTGCCTCCTACCCTAATAACTGCTTTAAATGCCGGTAGGTCTCAGAATCTTCTACATAAATATATGTAGTTTCTCTGGCCCTTGTAAGTAATACTCTGTAAGCGTTTTTTACAAACTGCTCAATAACCATCTTCTCATCAAGAGGCTTTGTTTTAGCCTTCCGCACTTTACTAATCAACGCATTTACAGTTTTAACATACATGTTAAGTCTTGCAAAACGACTTCTTTTGTAGGGCTTGCCATATCTGCTAACAGCGCCAAAGCCTTCTGGATTAACACACCATTTTCCTTCTCGCCATATAAGTGTCCTTCCCCAGATTAAAATACTATCATCAAATTCTAATCCCTGGCACCCAAACTCTGATACAAACGCATCGAGCTTATTGCTATTTCGCAAATAAAAGAAATTATAAAGATCATTTCCGGCGTCTTTAAGATTTTTTCCCATAAAGAAATATTTCCCCTTATTAGAAGGATCATTATCGTAGCTATCTACAATTATACCTATTGATTCACCATCTGATGAATATGTAGCCACCGAATCATAAGCAACTGCCTTTAGCAGCTCATTGTAGTTATCATAAATCTCATATCCAGTTTGAGCACCAGCATTATTAGTTTCTCCATCAAGTATAGCCTTAACTATGTCTAAACCTGGGTCGCCTAAATCATTTCTTTGATTTGATACCAATTCAAGGTCTGGTCTATGCTCACATGCAACGTTACAATTCTGAAAAGTGTCACGCACGTCACGATCGGAAGCATAAACCTTTAAACTTATTGGAAGTTTTTCATTATCAATAAGCTTGCTAATTAAGAATATTGAATTTAATACATCCTTCTCGCCATCTTCTTCACCGCTATTTATTTCCTGCCCATTTCCTAAAAACATTACTATATTTTTGTTTTTATTATCTCTGAGTATGCCTTGGATGGCAGAATACAAAAGAAGGTAAGCTTCTGATAAATTATTACGGTAAATAAACTGCTGCAATTTATCTGGGAACACAGGCATATACTCACGACGAACCATCTTAGTTCTTGTTGCAATATTTAAAGCATTCCACATTCTTTGTGCTTCATCAACTAATAGCACTTGATCATCAATATGCGTTAATTCAACGCCTCTATTGTAGTAATACTTATTGCAATAATTCTCAGCATCGTACAGTTCATTGATGTGACCAATCAGCTGCTCACCGAGTCCTTCTAAGTCATCAAATTTACCATCTCTTATAAGCATATTAAAAATGGTGTTCGTTGATGAATTCGTCTTAAGTCTCTCAATTTCGCCCTCTACTATTCCTGTGAAGTAACGTTCCAGATTTCCATTACCTGTTACATACTGTACACGCGTTATACCTTCACTAAGGCATCTTTCCAAAAGAGTGAATGCGGTTCCTGTTTTACCAGTTCCAGGGCCACCTTTTACAAGTGTAATTCCAAGCGTCAGCTTTTCATTTTCTAATATTTCATGAAGGATTTTATCACATGCCTGCACGTTATCATTATTCTTCTCAACATAATCCACAATACCATGCTGAATAAGTGATGTGAGTGCTCCAGATATACTCGGATCAATAAACTTTGTATTATCCAGAATTTGAGCGAGTTCAGTTATATCGGTCGGCTGAGATATTGCATCAATCACCTTGCTAAATTCGTCATCCACAACTATACTACTATCCTCTGGAGTTTTCCCTTTCATATATGAATTAGTAAACACAAGAAATTTCTCTATTTTCAAATCCCCTGAATTAAATCTTTTTACTACTTCCGAATTGCCTCGCCTAATTCTATTGTTGTAACGTCTAAGCTGCTTTATATAGCCTCTAATACTTTCAGCATCATCATACTTTCCACTCTTAAATTCAAGTATGATAAGTTTTTCCTTACATACAATAATGGCATCAACCCGTCTCTTTTTAAGTCGATATTCAAACCCGATATGAACATTTCCAATATCATCTATTTTTTCATCTGGTACCATTCTTTTAATGAATCTAATACAATCAAGCCATGATCGAATCTTATTTACTGGATCGTCATCATCTGTAATGTAATAACTTGCACCACCATTAACCTGATTTAAGGCGTCATTATAGACATTCTCATCCAGTTCAATTTCCTCTGTGTGCTCATAAAGAGTTTTGCAAAAATCATGTTCATCTGTTGTTTTTAATTCTGCTAAGGTGTAACAAACGATTTCTAACTGCCCTTTATTGCTGAATTTTTCCATATAAAATCCCCCCTCGTATAATGAAATCCCTTACTCCATTTTCTGCTTTATCTTTTCAACAAGCTTAATGTCCGCAGGAAGCCACTGAACACTATACAGTTCTTCCTTTGTTAACCATTTAGCCACTTCTGCTTTTTTGAGCACAATCTCACCGCTTACTACCTCACACCAGAAACAGTCCATAGATAAATAGACTGACGGATAATCGTATTCAATAGTATTAATCAAATAAACAGCAATATCCGTATCAAGCTCCTCTTTAATCTCTATCATAAGAGCTTGCCGGGGTGTTTCACCTTCTTCAATCTTTCCACCTGGAAATTCCGACTGGCCCTTAAACTCGCCATACCCTCTTGCTGTTGTAAAAATCTTAGGTGTATTCTTTACCGAATCACATTACACCGTTAATGCTTTGTTCATATTCACTTTGCCGTGCGTTCCAAAGGGCTGTTCCTAAAACATCATATTACTTTTGCATTGCAAGTCGTAGATTTATTTCTATCGAACCACAATTTCTAATAATTACAATTTTACCAAATGATGAAATCAGCTTTAAATCTGTTTCTAAATTAACATTTGCTAAAAACTCAATAATTACATCAGGTCCAATGCCATCTGTTGAGGCTAGCACATCTTTAATGGTTGCTTCTTTCACATGATCAATGAAAACATCTGCGCCAGCTTGCTCAACCATTTTTCGCCCTCTGGCTTACTTGCTGTTCCAATCACTTTAGCACCGTGGGCTTTTGCCATTTGTACAGTCTGTAATCCAATCCAACCACTAGCTCCATGAACAAGAACGTTCTTACCAAGCTTTAAGTTTGCACGTTGAAATAATGCACGATAGGCAGTCAATGCCGGCATTCCTAATACCCCGCACCTTGTTCAAAAGATACATGGTCTGTTAATGGATAAACGTTCGTTTTATCACATACTACTTTTTGAGCAAATGTGCCTGTACTATAACTTCCATTTAAGGTCGCAATAAATACTCGATCACCAACACGTACATTTGAGACTTCTTCTCTAATCGCTTCCACTATCCCTGCACCATCTACCCCTGGGATATAAGGCAACTGAGGGATAGTCGCATATGTAACTGTTAATGTATAGGCATCAGCCGGATTAGCACCCGTTGCGTATAAACGCACACATACCTCTCCCTTGCCTGTTACTACACTCTCAACATCTGCATATACTAATTTTTCAAGTCCACCAAACTCTGTAACTTTAATTGCTTTCATTTTATTTCTTCTAAAAAATTTATTTTAAGTATAATTATACCATTATTAATCTGTAAAACTTCAATTTTTTTATAAATTAATCTGCTTATCAGCTTATTGCATTCCTTCACAATTTTCTAGGTGGTATTAAAGAAAATATCCCGGTTGTTGAATAAGAGCTAAAGACAATTCTGCTCAATTAACCTGCTTACGTTAGCTCAAAAAGAAAAAGCAATACCCCTTATTGAAGTATCGCACCCTTTAGCTTAACAACGTATATGAATAGAATATGAAATAAAAAAAGAGATCCTCATTGAAAGGAGACAAAAAACAAAAACAATTAGAATACTTGCATTGTGTTCATTACTATCCTTTTCAATGACACCGACATAGAAGCAACTACTAGCACAAATATCAAAAATCCGTTACTATTGACTGTTTCATTTCAATATGACGAATCTTAGCTACCTTCAAATAAAGTGAGCCGCAAAGGGACTCTCTATTAGACTCGAGAATTTTTCATGTTGCTTATCTAAGATACTTATAGAAATTCTATTTCTTTCTCTACATAGTCAGACATTTTTCCTTCATTAAGAGAATATGTTATATCTCCCTGTAGATATATATCTGTACTGCTGCTTTCCGACAGCATCCCGTCTCCAGAATCACCTCTTTCGAAAGATGGGTCTATCGTTTCTATACTAAAACTAACACTTAACTCTACGCCAAATGAGATTAATAATTCATTCTCTTCGATATCAAAAGTAACTTCAAGTATCTCGAAGTCCATCTCATCAATGTAACCGTCAGTACCCCATCCGCTAAAGTATTCTCCTTCAAACTCTGAATTCATTAGGAGATCCTGGATTGTATAATCTAAAGAAGAATTTCCGTCGAAAAAGGTCTTTAATTCGCTTTCCAATAGTTCTTTATCATATTCATAATTATCGATGAAGTAATCACGTAAGTTATCTTCTTCGTGTTCAAGAAATGCACCAACCGAATTGTAAAAAAGCAGTCCGCAAATATCGTCTTCTATATCACTGTGTATTTTATTCTTGCTCTTATCAGCAAAATCTGTAGTATTGTTTGAAATGAAGACTACAGTCTCCGGATCTTCATTTTTACAATATTCAACAATACTTTCCCAAATGATTGCATCTTGAAAGGATATTTTACTTTCACCAAAAGGTTTAATTCCATTAAAGTATTTCTCTGATATTTGAGCAGTAACATGTTCTCCAGTTGGATAACCAATTATTTGTATGTTATTATTTTCAATTGTCTCATCTAGAAATTGCTTATAATTCTCAACATACTTTTCTGCCCTCAGTTTCTCCATATCAAACAATTCGCCAATTCCTAATCCTTCCATTCTTTTACTTACACTATTTCTAACCTGTCTCACTTCTTTTATTGCGGGTCTGACGTTATCTCTATACTTTTTTATGATTTCATTATAGTTAAATTCAGTAATACAAAGTTTAACTGGTTCATGATTAGTGAACTTCAGTAATTTTTTAATAGCGCTACTTTTAAAGAAAAAATCATTATGCACAACATTAGTATCTATAAAGATCAAGTAACTCATTTGCATCTCCCTTTGTCTTAATTTATTACTAATATTCGACAAAAAAAGGATATATACCTTTTAAAATTATATTAAAATTAGTAACTTAAGATTATGATCCTATTTCTACACTTACTTCCTTCTACTGCAAAATAAAAAAGCCAATAGAGAACACTGACTTGGGATATGATTTCTTCTTAAACTAAACTGCCCGTTAGTTTAAGTATACTTTTCACAATCTTTATATGTATTTTATCCTGAATTATAATCACATTTTGAATATCATAATTTTTTAATAGATATGATAAATTTCTTAAGTCGGATTAAGGAATAAAGGCGCTTGGTTGCTAAAAGCTATGCAAATCTATTTGGGGACAACTTGGGGACACAAATGAACAAACTGTCCCCAACCACAACAACCGCTAGCTCCAAAAAGGAACTAGCGGTTGTTCATAATCTCTCAGAAACCATTCATTCTTCCACCGGCTTCTGCTCATCTGTTAATGTATCAATTCTAGTAATTTGAAGTTTGTCTTTGCCAGCAGCTTTAACATGATAAATTCGTTCTTTTTTAAACTGCGTGCTCGCGTCATATGAGTCGGTGAACGTATATACTTCGTTTGTATAAATGTCATAGGTTCCATCGTCGTGTGATTCTGTTTTTGTCACGAGAAACTGATCGTTAGCAAACGATACGTTTTTTCCGGCAAGTGATGTGATATAGCTTTTTAGCTGTTTATAAACTGGCTGACCCGAGTCAATATAAGGCGCCATTCCACTAAAGTCTCCGCTGTTTAAGCTTGAAAAATAAGCAGCTTTATAGGAAATAAAAAAGTTTTCCAGATCCGTTTTGCTGACAGCATCTGGCTTAGTCTGTTCATTTTTTAACGGTTTCGTGCTGGCCGTAGCTTTTACATCTGAGCTTGTTTCTACCGTTTGATTATCACGATTCATATATACAATCGTCAGCAATAAGACAAGGGCGATAGCGCCTCCTATTAAAATAGGAAAAGTGCGTCGTGATGATTGCTGCTTTTTGAGCACGGGAAAGTCTGCGTAGGATGGCAGCGTAACAGGTTTTATATCTACCTTTAACCGAGCTAGTGGCTTTAGCATCTCCGTGCTTTTTATACTGTTAAGCGGCTGAAGTGCTAAAAATTCTTCGTAGGTAACAATAAATTCGTTTACTGCTATTCCTTTATACATACCGTAAATTCGATTCCACAGTTCTCGACACCGAGTATCCTTTATATCTTCACTTAGTTCGTTAAAAAATGGTCGTGATTTTTTAATAAAAGCCGCTAACCACGTTTGATGAACGTCGACTTTGTGGACTGCATTTAGGTCGTTAAGTGATTGCTTTAACTTGGCGTGTTCATTTGCATCGTTTTGGCTAATGACTTCCATACTGCGTTGCGTTTCTTTCAGCACAGTAGAAAGACTCTTACTCATTTTTTCTTGCAAGGCATCAAACTGACTGCGAATATCAGGCCAGTGAAGTTCGAGTAACTGTTTTTGTGCAGTCGTGGCTTTTCGAATGTTTTCATTTAGCTCATGCTGCTTTGTGCGAAAGGCGG
>Ga0268252_1000197_pt1 | contig 41095 bp, 38 predicted proteins | sample AgamicMgSfrz_FD_200244 | JGI IMG/M metagenome (GOLD analysis project Ga0268252, IMG submission 200244) | Agave microbial communities from Guanajuato, Mexico - Mg.Sf.rz (v2) (version 3) | ecosystem: Host-associated > Plants > Phyllosphere > Phylloplane/Leaf | place: Guanajuato, Mexico | collected... | reverse complement strand
TCGACGGAGTTTTTTCAAAATCGTGATTAGATAAAATGACCGCAATTCGATGAGAATGTGCCATATCTATTACCTGTTTAATTGTCACTTCTTCCATAAATAATTCAATATCTAATAAATCAATCATTCCCGTCTCTAATACACTTTTGTTTAAAGAGAAATAGTCTTCCTCGTCTATCTGTCTTTCGCCTCCCTCTTTTGAAGTACGAAAAGTGAATAGTAAAGGAATATTCCCAATCGTTTTTCTTAAGTGGGGAAGTACTTGTGTCACTCTATTAATATTATCTACTTCTGAAAAATAATCGGCACGCCATTCGATTATATCGATTTCCCGTTCTTTCAGTAAGGCTGCTTCTTCCCTTAATTCTGGTTCTGTTCTACCAATAAGAGAAACGCAAATTTTTGGCATTCCGTCCCCAATGATGACCTCTCTTACTTTTATGCTTTTGCTCACCTTTTTCCCTCCAACAACTTACTTTTTTATGAGATCCAATGAATGTACAATAGAGTCTATCATTTCCTCTAGCTCTTTCCCATCCATGGTGACTTTCAAATGATGATTAGCATATATTTCTTTTCTCACATTAAATAATTGCTTTATTTCTTCCTCTGACTTGCCATGCAGTACTGGTCTGCTATCGATTATAAAGGGGATTCTCTCCTTCCATGCTTCAAAGGACATATCTAAATATAAGACAACCCCATTCTCTAGACAGACGTTACGAACGTCTTCTTGCAGAAAAGCCCCACCTCCTAAAGAAATAACTTTTCCTTTCTGTTCTGTGAGCGCTTTGATTATCTCTTTCTCCTTTTCTCGAAAAAACGCTTCTCCATAATGGCTAAATATTTCCGTAATCTTCATGTTATATATAATTTCTAATTGATGATCAACATCTACAAATTCCCGTTGGAGTTTATCCGCTAGCGCTTTGCCAAGCGTCGTTTTCCCAACTCCCATAAATCCAATTAATAAAATGCTTTTTTCTTTCGCTAATTCCTTCCGCAACATCAAATAATGCCCCCTATGATCTATGTCCGACAAAAATCTTTCTTTTATTATAAGGGAAACACAGCTTATATCCTAGCAGATTATTAGGAATAAATCGGTTACTGCTCTCATAAAATGTAGCGGATAATATAATACTCCTCTCCATAAATAGATTAGCTTCTTTCCTCCTTCTCTTATTCTCATTCATGCATATCTGTTCTCTATTAGTTTTTCTTTACGTTCTCTTATTACCGTCATATTTCAAGCGTTTATTAGCTTAAAATTACCTTTCAAACTATTTTTCCGAAAAACTTATTTATAATAATTATAAAATTATATTGATTTTTTATTTAGAGATGATATTATAATATACATATGCTAAAGAACTAAATTATGAGGTGATTTTTTATATGTCAAACAATCGATTAACGACTAGCTGGGGAGCACCAGTTGGAGACAACCAAAATTCCATAACTGCCGGACATCGTGGTCCTACTTTAATTCAAGATGTACATTTACTTGAGAAATTAGCTCATTTTAATAGAGAACGTGTACCTGAGCGCGTTGTGCACGCTAAAGGGGCAGGAGCTCATGGTTACTTCGAAGTAACCAATGACTTAACAAAATACACAAAAGCTAACTTCTTATCTGAAGTTGGAAAAAGAACATCCATGTTTATTCGTTTTTCAACAGTTGCTGGGGAACTAGGCTCTGCTGATACTGTTCGTGATCCGCGTGGATTTGCTGTGAAGTTTTATACAGAAGATGGAAATTATGATATTGTTGGCAATAATACACCTGTATTCTTTATTCGTGATGCGATTAAATTTCCTGACTTTATCCATACTCAAAAAAGAGATCCAAAAACACACTTAAAAAATCCAACAGCTGTATGGGATTTTTGGTCTCATTCACCTGAATCTTTGCACCAAGTAACCATTCTTATGTCAGATCGTGGTATTCCTGCCACACTTCGTCATATGCACGGATTCGGAAGCCATACCTTTAAATGGGTTAACAAAGACGGAGAAGGTGTTTGGGTTAAATATCATTTTAAAACAGAACAAGGGGTTAAAAACCTTGATGTGAATCTAGCAGCTAAACTTGCTGGGGAAAATCCTGATTATCATACAGAAGATTTATTTAATGCCATTGAAAAAGGAGAATTTCCTGCTTGGACACTTTATGTTCAAATTATGCCTTTAGAGGATGCAGATACGTATCGTTTTGATCCATTCGATGTAACAAAAGTATGGTCACAAAAAGACTATCCATTAATCGAAGTTGGTCGTATGGTACTTGATCGTAATCCAGAGAATTACTTTGCAGAAGTGGAGCAAGCTACTTTCTCCCCTGGAACATTAGTACCTGGCGTAGAGGTTTCACCAGACAAAATGCTACAAGGCCGTTTATTTGCGTACAGTGATGCACATCGTTACCGTGTAGGTGCAAACCATAATTCACTTCCAATTAACCGTCCTCGCAACGAAGTAAATAACTATCAACGTGATGGTCAAATGCGCTTTGATGGCAATGGCGGTGGTTCAGTATACTACGAGCCAAATAGCTTTAGTGGTCCTAAAGAAACTCCTGAAAACAAAACAACTCCATTTGCTGTATCTGGAGTTGCAGAAAGTGTTGCATACGATCACAATGATCATTACACACAAGCAGGAGATTTATATCGTTTAATGTCTACAGAAGAACGAGAAAGATTAGTGGCAAACATTGTTGGCGCAATGGAACCTGTAGTATTAGAAGAAATCAAACTTCGTCAAATCGGTCACTTCTACAAAGCTGATCCTGAGTATGGCACAAAAGTTGCTGAAGGCTTAGGATTAAGTGTTCCTGAAACAGTAAAATAATAGCTTTTTGGTGGAAAACCCTCTATTCTCTGGAGGGTTTTTATTTGTATGTAGACGAGGTTGTTAGGACTTTTCCCTATTGGAGATAGCTTGAAACTATTTTTATGACGATTGCTAGTGAATAGCAAACTTAAGGATATGTCTAATTCGCAAATTTTGGCTGTTTGCTTGCAGTTTTTTGGAGTTACTTGCGATTTTCTGTACTTTACTTGCGACTCCCCACCTTTTACTTGCGACTCCCCACCTCTTACTTTCCCCCGTGCCCCCATCTCAATTATTTGAAAATCCCCCAAGAAACCGCTACTCTTAGGATAGAAAAAATTATTCTAACGGGGTGACAGGATGGATTTATCAATCAATGCGACAAAGAAACTAAGCAATGGCGTAGAAATTCCTTATTTAGGCTTTGGGGTTTTTTTAGTAAATGATCCAACAGAATGTGAACAAAGTGTACTGGCTGCAATTAAAAATGGATATCGCTCGATTGATACCGCAACAAGATATGAAAATGAAGAGTTTGTAGGCAATGCTATTAAAGCAGCTGGTGTACCACGTGAAGAATTATTTATTACGACAAAGGTTTGGGTTACGGATTTCGGCTATGAAGAAACAAAAAAGGCATTTCATGAATCATTAAAAAAGCTACAATTAGATTATTTAGATCTTTACCTTATTCACTGGGCAGCACCTGGTTTTGAAGAAACATGGAGAGCACTAGAAGATCTTTATGAAGAAGGATTAGTCCGGGCTATTGGTGTATGTAATTTCCAAATTCATCATTTTGAGAAATTAGCTGAAACTGCAAAAATAACGCCAATGTTAAATCAAGTAGAAACACATCCGCTATTTCAGCAGGTGGAATTAAGAAATTATTTGGCACAGCATGATATTGCACATGAAGCTTGGGCTCCACTTGGCCAAGGAAAAAATGGATTATTTGATTCACCAGCTCTAGCTGAGATCGCCAAAAAACATAATAAAACAGTTGCTCAAGTTATTTTAAGATGGCATTTAGATCGCGATACTATAATTATTCCTAAATCTGTTCATGAGCATCGTATTATCGAAAATGCTGATTTATTTGACTTTGCACTTGATACAGACGATATTAAGACCATTACTTCTCTCGACACAAATCAACGAAGCTTTGGTAATCCAGATGATATTGAACGCTTTAAAGCCATGCAGGAAGCTGCAAAAAGTAACAGCTAAACAATCTAAAAAGCATACCAATTTTGTTATTGGTATGCTTTTATTTTCAGCAAAAATCAATATTGTTTCTTATTAGTAGAAGCCCATTGGTTATCTGTTGCTGTCTTATGCTGCTTTTTACTTGTAACTTCTGTATTAGCAGTTGCCCATTGGTTGTTTACTTCAGACTTTTTCTGCTTCGCCATATTCGTTACCTCCTGCTAGTAGTTATTACGTACAATTCTAGTATGAGATAAAGTGGCTTAGATTATGAAACAAACAGAAAATTGTTTTCCCCTTTACAGTTTTAAACGTTGCAAGCGAAGAGCATTTAATACAACAGACACAGAACTAAATGCCATTGCGGCACCAGCTAACCATGGGGCAAGCAAACCAATTGCCGCAATTGGTATTCCAAGTGTATTGTAACCAAAAGCCCAAAATAAATTTTGCTTAATGTTTGTAATGGTTTTTCTACTTATTAAAATACTATCTGCAATGGCTTGTAGATCTCCCCGAATAAGTGTAATATCTGCTGCTTCCATAGCAATATCTGTTCCTGTTCCAATAGCCATCCCAATATCTGCTAGTGCTAGTGCAGGTGCATCATTGATTCCATCCCCAACCATCGCTACTTTTTTTCCTTGTTGTTGCAGCTTTTTCACAGCATCTGCCTTTCCATCTGGTAGAACCTCTGCAATGATGTGATCAATCCCTGCTTGTCTTCCGATTGCCTCTGCTGTTTGCTGGTTATCTCCCGTAATCATAATGACATCTAAATTCATCTGCTTCAATCGTTTAATTGCCGCTTTTGAAGTTTGTTTAATGGTATCCGCTACTGCCAGGAGTCCAGCATATTTGCCATTTACACTTATAAGCATTGCCGTTTTCCCTTGTGCTTCTAGCTCTTTCATCCTTGGAAGAATTTTTCCAACATTTATCTGATATCGATCCATCAATCGCCGTGTTCCGACTAATAAATCATTACCATCCACATTCGCCCGAATTCCATAACCTGGAATCGCTTCAAAGTCAGCTGTTTCTGGAAGAACAATCCCACGATCAGTTATTCCTTTGACAATTGCCTCTGCAAGAGGATGCTCTGATTTACTTTCTGCTGCTCCAACTAATGATAGTAATTCTTCTTCTTCCCATTCTGTTACTATATCTGTTAGAACTGGTTTTCCATTTGTTACTGTTCCCGTTTTATCTAATAAAATGGTATCAATCTTATGAGTCATTTCTAGGTGTTCTCCACCTTTAAATAAAATACCATACTCTGCTGCTCTACCCGAACCAGCCATAATGGAAGTTGGAGTAGCAAGCCCAAGCGCACATGGACATGCAATAACCAATACTGCAATTAACTTCTCTAGACTTCCCCCAAAGTCGCCAGGTGTAATAATAAAATACCAGACAAAAAATGTAATAAGGGCAAAGCCTACTACAATCGGAACAAAAATACCAGAAATTCGATCAGCCAAACGCTGAATTGGCGCCTTGGAACCTTGTGCTTCTTCGACCACTTTAATAATTTGGGCAAGTGCGGTCTCTTTGCCAACCTTCGTTGCCTTCAGTTTTAAAAAGCCATTTTTATTTATTGTAGCTCCTATTACCGTGTCGCCAGCTTGTTTATCAACTGGAATGCTTTCGCCAGTTAGCATCGATTCATCAATAGCTGACTGTCCTTCGATAATTTCCCCATCAACAGGAATTTTTTCACCAGGTTTTACAAGGAGCACTTCTCCTGTTAAAACTTCTTCCAAAGGTATTTCCATCTGTTCCCCATCGCGAATTACAACTGCTGTTTTCGCTTGTAGCCCCATTAATTTTTTTATTGCTTCCGAAGATCTTCCTTTTGCTTTCGTTTCGAATAATTTCCCTAAAATAATTAGGGTAATCAAAATTGCGCTTGTTTCAAAATAAAGTCCTTCAGGATGGCCATGACCTAATGACTCGAAAGATAAATAAACACTATAAAAATAAGCTGCAGAAGTCCCTAATGCCACAAGAACATCCATATTGGCACTCTTATTTTTCAATGCTTTATATGCTCCTACATAAAACTGTTTCCCGACAAGAAATTGAACGGGGGTCGCTAGCGCCATTTGTACCCATGGATTCATCAATATATCTGGAACATATAAAAAAGATGTAAAGGAAAAATGACCAACCATCGCCCATAAAAGTGGCAGAGATAAAATCATGGAGAATATAAATTTTCGTTTTTGTCTCTCAAATTCCGCTTCCTTTTGATTTACGGTGACTTGTTCCGATTCCTTCTTCGTTGCTCCATAGCCAAGCTTATTTATTTTTCCAATTAATTCATCTGGAGCGACACTTACTGGATTGTACTGAATGGTTGCTTTTTCTAAGGCAAGATTAACCGTTGCCTTATTTACACCGGACATTTTATTAAGGCCTTTTTCGATTCTTGTCGCACAGGCAGCACAAGTCATTCCTGAAATATCTAATTCAAGTTTTTCTGTTACTACACCATACCCTAACCCTTCCACCTTTTCTTTTATTTCCATTGGGGAAAGTTCACCATCTCTATATTTAACGGTTGCTTTTTCCAGTGCCAGATTAACCGTTGCATTTTCAACGCCTTGCATTTTATTTAGTCCTTTTTCAATACGAGTGGCACAAGCAGCGCAAGTCATTCCCGTAATTTCAAAGGTTTGTTCCTTTATTTTCTCCTTACTTTTCATGACACTTTGTTCCGCCATATTACCAAACTCCTTATACCTATATAGGGTATATTTTGTTGAAAATAAAAATGTGCAGTTATAACAGCACATTTTCCTAATTAAATTACTTCACATCATAACCTTGCTCATCGATAGTTTCTTTGATTGTTTCTAGTGCTACTTCATTAGCATTGAATGAAACTTCAACTAAACCTTCTTTTAAATTAACTTTAACAACAGATACACCAGCAAGCTCGCCTACACTTCCTTCAACTGCTTTTACACAATGATTACAAGACATACCTTCCACTTTTAATGTTACGTTTTCCATTTAGAACACTCCTTATTTTTTCATTAGTTTTTGAATCGTGGTTAGAACCTCATCCACTACTTCCATATCGCCCTCTTGGATACGCTCTACCACACAGTTTTTTAAATGACCTTCTAGTAAAATCTTTGCTACACTATTTAAAGCCGATTGAGTCGCTGAAATTTGCGTAATAACATCATCACAATACGTATCTTTTTCGATTAAACCTTTTATCCCTCGAATTTGTCCTTCAATTCGATTTAATCTGGTAACTAAGTTTTGCTTTACTTTATCTGAATGGTGACTTCTTCTGTCACTAGTGATATGACAACTTTCCATTTCCTGTTCGTTATTCTCCAATAAAACTCCCCCTTGCTTATTTCGTATACATATATCATACCCCAGTATGGTATAAAAGTAAAATAATAAATAATGACAAATTTATGAATGAAGTTCTTTTCCACTAATATAACCAAAATATGATATATTATTGCTATGAAAAATATAACGCAAATTCCTCGTCTATCATTAAGAGAACAAATATATGAACGATTAAAATCAGCAATCATTCATCTTGAATTAAAGCCTGGCGAAAGAATTAATGATAAAACATTGGCTGAACAATTCGGTGTAAGTAGAACCCCAGTACGAGAAGCACTCAAAAAATTGGAGGATGAAGGATTAATTGTAACTTCTCCAGGTTCAGAAACAATTGTTAGTTTAATTGAAGTAGATCAAGCGATGCATGCCTTTACAGTAGTAGCCTCCCTTCATGCATTAGCGGCTAAATTAGCTTTAACTACTTTATCTTCCGCACATGTTGAACAAATGACAGCAATGAATAACGAATTTGCTAAAGCTCTAAAAGCAGCGGATAAAATTCAAGCAATTCAAAAGGATGATCAATTCCATGCAGTTATTTTAGAGGCATCTCAAAATCCAGAAATAGTTAAAGCTCTAGGTCGCCTTCTTCCTAAAATTCGCCGATTGGAGTTACTAAAATTTAATTCTCTCGATGGGCAAAAGTCGATTGAACAGCATCAAGAAATTATTGAATGTCTGTCAAAAGGAGATAAAACCCAACTTCCTACCTTAATCGAAAACAATTGGTTAAGCTTGGCTGAATATTTAGCAGAAAAATAAATCGATCAGCTATTCACTAAAAAGAGGGGATTTTCTCATTCCCCTCTTTTTATCTCTTTCTTTATTTATCCTTTTCTCCCGCCATGTCCATTAATTCTGGATAAATCTTTTTTAATAATTGAATCAATTGAGTTTCTTCTTCCTCTGATAAATTTCTCGTAATTTCCTTGTTTAATCTTGCTAGCACTTTTTGTATCTCTGGAAAAACGTTATTGGCTTTAGTTGTTGGATATAGATTATTAGATCGTCGATCATTAGTATCTGTATGTCTATCGATATATCCAACAGCTTCTAAATGCTTTACCGCTCTAGCTGTTGTTGCTTTATCAAATTTCAAAAGAGAGGAAAGTTCGTCTTGGTTTATCCCCGGTTTGGCAATAATTGTTTTCAAAAAAGCTTGCTGCCCACCATTCCCTAATTCATAGGGTTTCAATTCCTTTGAAAGGAATTTCTGATTCTGTCTGTGAATCATCGAGACAATCCTTCCAATCGGCATCTCATTCATTATGATACCCCCTCGGATAGTTTCCCTTTGGAAAGCTAACACTAATTTCACTGATTGTAACATACTAGAAAAGCGCATACGCCTTGCTCATCGCCATACAAACTAAAAAGGCATGACTGATATATAGGAGACTCGATGAACGTTAGTGAATCGATGTTGACTTACACAAAAGAGATAAACTGAAGATCAATAGGTGTTAGGCTACGTGTGCCAGACACCGAACGGACTTCAGAAAACTGCTACTTTGTTAGCATACAAAAAAATAGTTGCGTACGCAACTAACTTATTTTAAAATGGAGCAAGAATAGTTGCTTATGCAACTAAATAAATGAGGTGATTATTTGCACGCTTCTGTACCAGAGCACAATGATGAGGTTTATCAACGACGATGGCTCATCTTTACTGTTTTGAATATATTTACATTTATGTCTACTCTTGATGCTAGTATTGTCAATATTGCTCTCCCAACTATATCTAAGCAATTAGGTCTTGCCTTTGCAAATTCCCAGTGGATTGTCATTAGTTACTTACTAACCATCTGTACCGTTATCCTTTTCTTTGGAAAACTGGGTGATATGTTTGGAAAAATAAAAGTCTTTAAATGGGGATCTGTTCTATTTATCATTGGTTCTTTCCTCTGTGGTTTCAGTAACTCTCTCTCCTTTTTAGTCATTTCTCGCATTATCCAAGCAATTGGCGCAGCGATGACAATGGCAAATAGCCAAGGAATTGTAACAGAAATATTCCCAGCAAAAGAAAGAGGAAAAGCATTAGGACTAATTGGAACTTTTGTTTCTTTAGGGAGTATTACTGGACCAAGCTTAGGTGGAATTATTATTTCCAGCTTAGGATGGGAGTATATATTCTGGATTAACATTCCCATTGGCGTTATAGCTATTTCTCTTGCGTGGAAAATATTGCCTAAGGATGTTACATTAACGAAAACAAAGATAGATATACCAGGCAGCTTATTATTTAGCTTTGCCATTATTCTTCTAATCGGCGGTTTATTACTTGGCCAGCAATATGGCTATGCTAATTGGGGGATTATCTCTTCCATCTTTATTGGTGTTATTTCCTTTATCAGTTTTATCATCGTGGAATATCGAAAAGAAAATCCAATGCTGGAGCTTTCTATCTTTAAAAATCCACTTTTCTCTATTAGTATCTTTTGTGCATTTATCGTTTTTATTGCGAATTTTTGTTTTAATATCCTGTCTCCTTTTTACACGCAGGATATTTTAGGGATGTCTGCATTACATTCAGGATACATTCTTATGCTCTTTCCGATTACGATGGCAATTGTAGCTCCTATAAGCGGAACATTATCAGATAAAATTAGCGGTCAAGCTATTACCTTTGCTGGATTATTAGTAATGATTGTCGCACAAATCGGCTTAACATTCCTTCATGAAGGAAGTTCTGTTACAAGTCTTGCTTTATGGATCATTATGCTTGGAGCGAGTTCTGGTCTCTTCCAATCTCCTAATAATTCGTTAATTATGTCAACAGTGGAACGAAAACAACTGGGGATTGCAGGCAGCATTAATTCACTGGTTCGTAATTTAGGTATGGTTGTTGGTATTTCTCTTGCGACAAGCATCTTATTCTCTGTTATGAGCATGAAAGCAGGCTACCGAGTGACTGCCCTTATTCCAGAAAGACCTGATATTTTTCTTAGTGGTATGCATGTCGTATTTCTCGTATCTAGCAGTTTATGCTTTATTGGTTTGATTCTGACGGGGTGGAGATATGCTGTATCTCGTAAAGTAGCGGAGAAAAAAGTTCGAAATGCTTCTTAATTAAGACCATCACTAAAAAAAGTTCCTTGATTCGAAAGAGAATCAAGGAACTTTTTTAGTATTAACTAGCTATCAAAAGTCACTCCTGTGTAGATTAAAATTGCATCTCGTAAAAAGGCAGTTGTTCCAACTTGCTCTTTATCGTAATAAGAGGTAAAACGTTCATCGGCAACATACATTTCTGCCAGTCCTGCATGCGCCTCTTTTTTATACTCTGGCCATGTAAAAGAAAGCCATTGTTTATGCAAATCTGCAGCTTTTTGGGCTGCTTCTCCTGCTGGATTACCTTCTTTTACTGCTTTTTTTAATGTCGAAAAAAGCTCTTTCTCTACTTCTACCATGTTGCGATACGCACTTTCAGACATATTCATTAGTTTTGCATTAGATTGATTAATTGTGTCTTCTCCATACTTTTCTCTAATTTCTTTTCCATATTTTTCTTCATTTTCGTCTACTAATTTCTTTTTGAACCCTTCAAATTTTTCCTTATCAGACATGATCGTTCTCCCTTCTAATGTTTTCATCGTTTTTTCAACATTTGTAATTAATTGCTGAAGCTGTTGATTTTTTGCCAGGAGTTTTTCATGATGCTCCTTTAAAGCTTCTTTGACGTCAAAAGAAGGAGAAGCCATCATTTTCTTAATTGTTTCTAATGGGACATCTAGTTCACGATAAAAAAGAATTTGCTGTAATAAATCTACCTCTTTTTGTCCATAAATTCGATATCCTGATGAATTGATTCTCGCCGGCTTAAGAAGGCCAATTTCATCATAATAGCGTAACGTTCTCGTACTTACTCCTGCTAACTTTCCTAATGCATTTATGGTATACTCCATTTTTTCACCTCCTGACAATTTAATCGTAAACGTTGACGTAACGTAAATGTAAATAGTTTTTTCATCATTTTTTTTTGCAAAAAAGCAGTTATCACAAAGAAAATGATAACTGCTTTTGTATTAAGTCTTTTTCTACTTTTATAAACATCGCTTTTTCATATCTATTTACCGTTTTAAATTTACGGTTGTTACCTCAAATTTATCGTAACGGTGACGGGAAAAAGAATATTCAAATGGAACACCATTATTTAAATAACCCACATGCTCTACTTCTAGAATTGGATCATTCAATTCACACTCAAGATGTTCGTGATCTAATTCAGTCGATTTGCATGCTCTTATTTTCCGATGAGATCCAGCTATTGTTAACCCTAAAGTTTTTGTAATATGCTCATAAACTGATCCATATAACACCTCATCATTTAAACCAGTAATTACGGTTGTTGGCATATAAGTAATTTCTAAAACATATGGTTCGTTTTTTACAGATCGTAATCTAATTAAATAATAAACAGGTGTTTTCACATCAATTGCTAAGTGTGCTGCAACCTCTTCAGAAGGAAAATGAACTTCAAATTTAATGATTTTACTCTCTATCTTTTCTCCATCTAACAGCTTAGACAATCCTAATATTTCATTCGTTAGCACATTTACCCTACTATCATGTAGTGCCGATTGAACAATAAAGGTTCCATGCCCTCTTTTTCGATATAGAAGTCCTTCCATCACTAGTTTGTCTAATGCCCTTTTCATGGTCATTCTGCTGCATGAAAACTCTTTAGACAAAGATATTTCATCTGGAATTGGATGATCTAATGGATAAAAGTTTTCTTTAATACGACGTTTTACTTCAACTGCTATTGCTTCATACTTGTTCATAAACGAACCACCTTAATTAATAAAAAATAATCTATAACGAAGACTTCCATCAGTGGGGTTTTCCACATCTCCCACCGATGGTTAGTTGCACTTATCAGAACTTTATGGGCGAGTTTCAACACCTCGATTCTGCTAGCTTAAGTGGTGTGATCTTACTGCCCGTTAAGAGTGGGAAAAAATATATCCTTGCTTTTTTCAACGAAAACATAATGCCTTTTTAATTATAAGCATTTAATTACAAAAGTCTATACTTTAAAAATACACCCTTAATATCTCTATTTATAGTATAATACATTTCCTTATAAATCGTATACCTTTTTAAAAACGCTTTCATAAAATCAGAAAACTTTATCGGCTATAGGAGATTTAAGAAAAAGCAACTGTTGAGGAAAAAGGGCGAAATGCAGAAAGAGGCTGAGACAAAACGAAATATCTAATGGGTAAAGACGAACGATCTTTCATTTAGTAGCGAAACCAATAAGTTTCCTAATTCTTTTCAAAAGAAAATATCATTAGTAGGAAAAACGGAGCAGACTGAATACACGTAGACTCCTATGGGAGCTGCGAGACTGCGGGTAATAACCACAAATCTTCTTTCTTAAAAATTAATAAAAAACCCAAACAATTATAAGGAAGTTTTATCAGCATTTACGTATAATTGTTCGGATTTATATTTAGTTGGGATACTTTGTCCCAGCCTTTCATTTTATGATATAAAAGTGATTATTTTTTCGGAATTTCGCAGCCTTCATCTGTACATACCGCACCTTCTGTACCTGCCCCTGAAAGATCTTGAAATTTAGGGGTTGGATGATCTTCCTGCCATACTTGCTCAAGAACCCGCTTGAATGTCTCTAAAGGTTGAGCGCCTGAGATGGAGTATTTTTGGTTAATAACAAAGAATGGAACACCTGTTACGCCAATTTGACTTGCTAGTGCCTCGTCAATTCTGACATCATTTGCAAAACTTGTTGAATCAGCTAATACCTTTCGTTGATCTTCTTCTTCAAGTCCTACTGATTTTCCTATTTCTACTAACGTATTGTGATCACTTATTAATTTTCCTTCTGTAAAGTAAGAATACAATAATTTCTCGGTTAGCTCTTTTTCTTTTCCGACTGTTTGTGCATACTTTGTTAAACGGTGTGCATCAAATGTATTTGTTGGTTTCATGTTATCAAAATCATATTTCAAGCCTGTACTTGCTGCTTGACTTCCAACATTACTATTCGCATTTTCCGCTTCTTCGACACTCATTCTATATTTACCAGCAAGTACTTCATGAATACTTTTGCCAGCATACATTTCAGCATTAGGATCTAATTCAAAACTCTTAAATTCTACTTCAACTTGATTTTTGTTAGGAAATTGTTCTAAAGCCATCTCTAAACGGCGTTTTCCAATATAACAAAATGGACACACATAGTCTGACCATACTTCAATTTTCATGTTTCCACCCTCTTTATAGTGATGTTATCATCCTATCACAGCAGTAGGAATATTACTTTTATTTTGCTTTGGCTGTTTTGTATCGTTTGTTGCTGTACATGAGCAGTCTGAATACACTTAGCTTTTTCTATGGGCAAGCATTTAGCCTTGTCTCACCTATCTCGCTAATCCCTGCATAAGTCTACCTGTATTCAGACTGCTCAGTAGTTCATTTTATACTCTATCCTCTTTAAAATAAATGCTATACTTTGTACAATAGAAAAACTCCTTTTTCAGGAGTCCTTCTAAAACAAGCTCTATTTAAAAATTTTCACGCGATCTTCTAGCGGCTTAAATTCTTTTTCTCCTGGTTCTATTGTTGGCTTACCAAATGGCATTTGTGCAACGAGCTTCCAAGAAGATGGTATATCCCATTCCACCTGTACAGCCTCATCAATTAGAGGGTTGTAGTGCTGTAAGGAAGCTCCGAATCCGACTTCTTCCAATGCAGTCCAGATAACTAATTGATGCATTGCATTTGTTTGATTTGCCCAAACTGGAAAATTCTCAGCATAGAGCGCAAACTGCTTTTGTAACCCTTCTACTACTTCTTGATCTTCAAAAAATAATATCGTTCCATAGCCAGCCTTAAAGGAACTAATTTTCTCTTTAGTGGTAGCAAAATTTTCAGCTGGAACAATTTTTTGCAATTCATCTGCTGTTATATCCCAAAGTCTATCATGCTGTTCCTTTAATAAAATCACTACTCTTGTACTTTGAGAATTGAAGGATGATGGTGTATGAAGCACCGCTTCATTCACAACTTCTTGGATTTTTTCATCAGACACTACCTGTTCTTTGCTAAGACCATAGTATGAGCGACGGTTTTTAATCGCCTCTAAAAATGCACTCATTTTTCTCCTCCAATCGAAAATTTTTTCATATATATATTACCCATTTGTCGTATTCTTAAAATGACTTTCTAAAAATTCCTCGACTGGATATCATTTTATTTCCAAAAGAGTAAGGCTTTGAAAGCCTTACTCTATGTATAGCCATTATCCACGAATTGTTTTTAATGCTGTGCTCCAAGCTACTACTTGATCAAGCATTGCATTGATATTTTCTAGATGAAGAGAAGATGGCTTAAATGTTGTAAAGTTCTCAAAATCAGTAAATAAAGAAAGGGTTGGATGAACACGAACGTCTGCGACTTGCAATTCTCCTAGAATTCCTCTTAAATGTTCTGCTGCCCGTGCTCCACCAGTTGAACCATAGCTCACAATTCCTGCTGCTTTATTATTCCAAGTTTCTCTTGCAGAATCTAAAGCATTTTTCAATGCACCAGTAATACTGTGATTATACTCAGCTACTACAAAAACAAATCCGTCAAGACTTGCTAATTTTTCATTCCAAGCTGCCACCTTTTCTTGCCCTTCTGCTGCTCCTAAAAATGGTAAGTTGAAGTCTGCAATATCAACGATTTCATATTCAGCATCACCACGCTTGTCAGCTATTTCTTTCACCCATGCTCCAACTTGTGGACTTACTCTTCCTTGGCGAGTACTACCTAAGATAATTCCAATTTTCATCATTTTAACCTCCGTATTTTCTTAAAAATTTTTACTACATTTTTATCCTAATACTGAGATTATTTAATTGCAAATAATACGACTTACTTTTATTTAAAAAGTTATTAAAAGTAACTTACTTTTATTTTTCGTAAATCAAAAAAGTACATCTAACATATTTCTTGCACTAACTTCCCTAAATTTGTAATACCTCTAATAATATTCTCTTCTGACATATAGGAATAATTAATTCGACAATGATTTTTCTCTTGAATATTAGGGAAGAAGCTTTCTCCTGGAACATAGCCCACTTTTGCAATAGGCAAACTACGTTCCTGCATGAAGATTTTGGTATCAATATGCTGTGGAAAGGTAAGCCATGTAAACAATCCACCTTGAGGGTTTGTATAGGTTACACTCTTTGGAAAAGCTTCGTGTAAAGTTTGAAACATCAACTCTTTTTTATGTTTATATGTTTTGCGGATATGTACAATATGTTCATCTAAATCATACATATCCATAAATCGGTTCACTGCATACATATTTAAGGTTGAATTTTGCGTATCGGAAGCCATTTTTAATAAACTTAGTTTCTCCGTTAAAACACGATCAGCAATTAACCAACCAAGACGTAATCCTGGGCTAAGAATTTTAGAAAAGCTGCCAATATGAATGACCCTTCCTTCCGTGTCGAAACTTTTAATAGATGGTAAATCTTCCCCTTCATAACGTATTTCACGATACGGACTGTCTTCGACAATAACAACATTATGCTTATTCGCTAATTCCACTAATGCCTTTCTTCGCTCCAAGCTCATTGTCACTCCAGTTGGATTTTGAAATTCAGGAACTGTATAAATAAGCTTCACATTGGGATACTTCTGTAAAGCTGCTTCCAACTCGTCCATTCGCATACCATCTTCATCCATAGATACACCTACATATTCTGGCTCATATGGATTAAATGCAGCAAGTGCACCTAAAAAAGTTGGGTTTTCCGTTATAATGATATCTCCTTTATCGATAAAAGCTTTCGCTGCAAGGTCTAACCCTTGTTGACCTCCCTGAATGATAAAAAGGTTATCGACACAACAGCTGATACCAATCTGCTTTACTCGATTCACTAACTTCTCTCTTAACGCCATTAATCCTTCTGTACCAGTATATTGAAGTGCTAATCTTCCCTCTTCCTGTAAAACCTGATCATACACTTTTCGTAATTTTTCTATTGGAAAAATTTCAGGATCTGGATAACCACCACCAAATGAAATAATAGATGGATCTGCCCCTAACTTTAATAGTTCTCTAATAGCTGATGGTTTTACTCTTTCTATTCGGTTGGCATATTTATAATTCATACTTCTTCCCCCTTCTATCTATTTCCTATTCAGACCAGAATATTCAGTATATTCATTATAGTGCAACATTTCATTCTTGTGTATATTGTTTTTGGAGTTTAAGATTGCATATTTGCTTAAATCAACACAAAAAAACCATTCTCTTTAAAAGAGGATAGCTTTTTTAGTGGAATTAGATTTTTGCTGGAATCTCCTTTTTTATATACTTTTCCATATTAACTGCTTTCACTGCCTTTCCATTTGGATTAGCAGCTGTTTCTTCCTTCGTAATGTTAAAACCCAATTTTTCATATAATTCAATATTTTTCGGGATATTTGCTCTAACTTTACATTCTACTTTCTGCTTGCCGTTTAACAATGCATATTCCTCCATCCAAGCTAGCATCTCTTTCGCTATCCCTTTCCCTCTTGCTGCAGGAGTTACCGAAAGTCTGGAAAAATAAAGAGAATCATCTTTTAGCTGCAAACGGGAAGAACCGTAGGGGATATCATCTAACCAATAGATAATGGCTTGCTCCGTTCCACTTTTAAGAGCATTTATTAATTTGTCGACTGGTTCTGTCAATGCGCTGGAAGGTACCTCGATATAACGATAATCTTCAAATGCTTCTAGCATTAATTTATGAACGATCGGAGCCTCTTCCTCTGTCACAAGGCTTATTCGCTCCTTTCTCGTTCTATCTATTAAAATATCTTTTAATTGATTAATACTTTCTACTATGAATGTTGCATTTACGTGATTTAACTCTTCGTATGTGCCGTATCCATATGTAACACCTATCGAATCAATTCCTGTATTATTTGCCCCAATAATATCATGTTCTCGGTCCCCTATCATCACAAAATCACGATGCTGATACGCTGGATACAACGCTAATATGTATTGAATAATTTCTGTTTTGGATGATCTAGTACCATCCAGATTACTGCCAATAATATGAGCAAAATACCTTTCTATTTGAAAATATTTCAGAATCTCTTCTGCAAAAACAGTTGGTTTAGAAGTTGCCACTATTAGAATGCAGCCTTTTTCTCTCAAGGCGTCAAGCAAGGTGGTTATATTTGAGTATAATTTGTTTTCAAACATTCCTAATTGCTTAAATCTCTCTCTGTATAAGGCTATTGCTTGATTCGTGATGTCTTGATTAAAGCCATAATATGTAGAAAATGATTCTTGGAGTGGTGGTCCAATAAACCTTTCTAACTTAGCTAAATCCGATTCTTCTTGTCCTAATTTTTGCAATGCATACTGAACCGATTTCGTAATTCCTTCTTTAGGATCTGAAAGCGTACCATCTAAGTCAAATAATACTATTTGATATATACTCATTTCCTTCTCCCTTCCCCGCCCGTTTAAAAAAATCAAAATAATCAGTTATTTCTTCATAAAAATCTTCCTTATCTTCTCGCATTATTATAACCAATTACTAAATTTCCAACAATACTAAGGAAATTGACAGTACAAAAATATATCTTGCATTTTTATATTAGGGATAGGATATTGCCGAGTTAAATATTTACCTATCCCCTAATAATTTCTAAATAGGCATTGCTACCCAATGATCTTTTGATACTTCTACAAGCCTTGTATTGTTTACTTGATATTTATCTTCACCAAGATTACCTTCCGTAATATTCCTGTTTTTATTCTTTTCCACTTTAGGATCTGGAATAGGAATTGCTGCTAATAGTTCTTTCGTATAAGCATGTTGTGGATTCGCGTACAATTCTTCACTTTCTGCAATTTCAACTATCTTCCCAGCATACATAACAGCTACTCGATCACTAATATGTTTTACCATCGATAAATCATGGGCAATAAATAAATACGTCAAGCCCAGTTTATGCTGCAAATCCTCTAAAAGCTTTACAATTTGTGCTTGAATAGAAACATCTAACGCTGATAAGGGCTCATCACAAACGATAAAGGACGGTTCCACTGCCAAAGCTCTCGCGATGCCAATTCTTTGCCGTTGCCCACCTGAAAATTCATGGGGGTATCGAAAGGCATGAGAAGGCTCCAATCCGACCATCTCCAATAATTCTTCTACTCTTTTTAAACGTTCTGTAGGATTTTTATATAATTGATGGATATCTAGTGCTTGCCCAATGATATCTACTATCTTGAACCTTGGATTAAGACTGGCATATGGATCTTGAAAGATAATTTGCATGTGACGACGGAGCATTTTCAATTCACTTTTATTTAATCGATGAACGGGAATTCCTTGATATAATATTTCACCACTCGTCGGTTCATGTAATCGTAAAATGGATCGCCCTGTTGTGGATTTCCCTGAACCTGACTCCCCAACTAAGCCCAATGTTTCTCCTGCTCGAATATGGAAACTAATATCATCTACTGCTTTTAAAGTGCCCCCTTTTCCAATAGTAAAGTGCTTGTTTAATGAGTTCACCTCAAGAATTGGCTGATCCTGTTTGATTGGTAAGTGAATAGGAGCTGGCTTTATTTTTTTCTTTTCGTCAAGTCTTGGCAGAGCATGTAAAAGTTTTTTTGTATAAGGATGTTTAGGCTTTTCGAATATTTCTTCTGTTGTTCCAGATTCGACTACCTCACCATCTTTCATCACTACGACATTATCACACATACCTGCAACGACCCCTAAATCATGGGTGATTAAAATAATGGATGTACCAAACCGTTTCTGCATATTCTTCATTAAAGCTAGGATTTGAGCCTGAATCGTTACATCTAATGCGGTCGTTGGCTCATCGGCAATTAATAAAGTTGGACGACACGCAAGAGCAATCGCAATCATTACCCTTTGTCTCATTCCTCCCGAGAATTCATGTGGATATTGATTATAGCGTTCTTTCTCATCTCGGATTCCTACTAAACGTAACAATTCTAATGCTTGTTTTTTCGCTTCTGTTTTTGATAATTTTTGATGTTTGGATAGACCTTCTGCTATTTGTTTACCAATTCTAATTGTCGGATTTAAGGAGGTCATCGGATCTTGAAAGATCATGCCAATCTCTTTCCCACGAATATGCTCCATTTCTTTTTCCGATTTCTCAGCAAGATTTTCTCCCAAAAAGGTAATGACGCCGTCCTTCATCAAGGAAGGTGGCGAAGGAAGAAGTCTCATGATAGAACGGGCTGTGACACTTTTCCCACTACCTGACTCACCAACTATTCCTAACGTTTCCCCCTTTTTCACTTCAAAGCTTACTCCTTTAACTGCCTCAAATTCCTGATTCTGAGTAAGAAAAGAAACTTTTAAATTATCAACCTTTAATATACTGTTCACCTATTTCACCTTCTATGTATTTACTAATTTACTTTTTTCTTTCAAAATATATTGATTTTTTAGTATTCTACAAATAAAATATACTATACAGGTCGGAATAATGCAATTTAAAGAAAGGAGGAAAAAAATATTTGAATACCGAAACACCAATTCATAGAAATAGAGCATCTATGTTCATTGAATTTAGCGACCATATTCAGCGAACGTTTTTCAAGCTTCAAAAACGCCCACTATATCTTTTAGCAATCATTATTTTGGGTTTACCAATTAGTTTTGTTGCTGGTTTTGTTTATTTATATAAAAAAAAGCAAGATCCTTATCAGTCTTTTTCCATCCAAATAAGGAATAAACTGTTGGATGAAGGACATATGGAAAGACTACATAGCAAATATAAAAAGCAGATAGAAAGAAAAGCAGCGTTTTTTAACCAAGATTACACACCTGCTGAAATAAATAAACTAGCCAAACAGTGGGCAGAAGAACAGTTCCAAAAAGATGTTGATGACAAAGCTAACGATGAACTGGTTACGTATAAAAAAGGGAAAATAACTTATAAAGATACTTTTCTTTCTTTAATATCTAATCCAAGGCTACTCCTATATACTGTCCTTCCAGGCATTCTTATGTATATCTTTTTATGGATTTGTTCTAATCCTTATTTAAAATTTATTATGGAAAGATTACTTATGAGTATATTTGTTATCTTTGGCGTTACATTTCTTGTCTTCACGATTCTATATTTTTCACCATTTGATCCTGCAGTTAATATTCTTGGTGAAACAGCAACCAATGACCAAATAGCGAATTTTAATCGAGTATACGGTCTGGATCAATCCTATCTAACTCAACTAGTCGAAGCGTTTAAAGGCATATTCTCCTTCGATCTCGGAATTTCCTATACTGGAAATGAAGATGTTGCTGCTAGTATCGCAAGGAAATTTCCAATAACCCTAACGCTTGCAGTGATTTCACTGATTATGGCAATCGTCATTGCGATTCCCATTGGGATTATTTCAGCTACTAAACCAAATTCTTTTCTCGATTATTCTTTTATGTTTATTGCGTTAATTGGATTATCTATTCCAAACTTCTGGCAAGGCCTGGTTTTTATTCTTAATTTCTCGATCAAGCTACAATGGTTTCCAGCTACCTATCTTCCTGATAATTGGTTATCCATTGTCATGCCAGCAGTAGTTCTTGGTACAGGTCTTACGGCTTCGATCGCAAGAATGATGCGTTCTTCCACCTTAGAAATTATAAACGAAGATTATATTATTACAGCAAAAGCAAAAGGACTGAGTAAATCTCATGTATTATGGAAACACGCTGTAAGCAATGCAATGATTCCTGTTATCACTGTAATTGGCTTATTATTCGGAGGAATGCTTGGTGGAGCCGCAGTAACAGAAAAGGTATTTAATATAAGTGGGATAGGAAGTTATATTGTTGATAAACAATTTATACCCGATATTCCGAGTATTTTGGGCGGTGTTGTTTATATTGCGATAACGATTTCATTAGTAAATTTACTAATTGATGTTTTATACGCTTTCTTTGATCCACGCATTCGTTCAAAAATGAAACAATATTAAGCAGGTGTAAATATGTCGAATACTACTATCAAAATACCAACCTATCGTAAAAAACTGGCGCTAAAGCTGTCTACTGAATATACACAGTCTCATTTTGCTTGGGTTTTAACATTCGTGTTAACAATCATCTTTTTTTTAAATAGCATAAATTTCTCTTCCGGGAAAATAAAACCGTTTGTTTTTATTGCGTTTACTGCGTATCTATTAATTACCATTGTACAGCTCATTATTACAATGAAAATAAAACACGATTTAGACAAATGGGGATATATCAAAAAATCAACTAGAAAATTAGGATATATCCAATTACTAAGTATTGTAACTGGCAATATTATTACCGTATCTTCTGCTTTTTTTCTTATTAAAGAAAAAAAATCTTCCGAGTATACTTTTGCCATTTATATGTTTTTAACACAGCTCTTTGTGATTCTGATTTCTTCTTTCAATCTATTTAAAGAATATGTAGCAGATAGCTTTTTACTTGGAATGTCTATATTGCTGGGAACAACCGTATTTTATTTGGTTACCCTTATACTGTTACAAAGATTAGAAAAAGTAGCTACTCTGCCGAATTGGGTTAAAAGTTTGTCTATTATTCTTATTATTACAGGAATTACAGGCAACCTATTCGCCGTACTACTTGGTGTCCATTTATTACTAAAGCTTCAAAGTGAAAAACGGCCAAGTAGTTTAAAATGGAACACAATATGGAAGAAAATCACGGCTAATTTATCAGCAATGCTTGGTCTCTTCTTTATCATTTTATTGCTTTCGCTATCGATTTGTAGTTATTTAACATTCGAAAGTGGAATGGCGATTGAAAATAACTATTCAGCTATTCTTCAGTCACCTAGTCTTCAATATCCATTGGGAACAGATGACTTTGGGAGAGATCTATTTTCAAGGATTATCTTTGGGGCGAGAATTTCTTTAACAGTAGGTTTACTTTCCACCTTAATTCCATTAGCAGTTGGGGGTTTTCTAGGTGCACTTGCTGGTTATTATGGTCAGCGAACAGATAATACGATTATGAGATTACTAGATATCCTATACGCGATTCCCGGAATCTTACTAGCAATTGTCATCATTGCTGCATTTGGTTCTAATACATTGACTCTGATTCTTGCATTAAGTGTCGGCTCTATTCCAACTTACGCTAGAACAATGCGAGCAAATGTATTAATGATTTCCAACCTTGAATACATTGAATCAGCAAAAGCGTTAGGATCCAATAATTTTGACATTATTTTCAATCATATTGTTCCAAATTCTATAGCTCCAATGATTGTAAAATCAACACTTACTATTGGAAGTGCAGTAATCGCAACAAGCAGTTTAAGTTATCTAGGATTAGGTGTAGAGCCTCAAATACCTGAATGGGGGAATATCTTAAAAATTGGCAGTGCCTATCTTGAATCACATTCTTATTTAGCAATATATCCTGGATTATGCATTATGGCACTTGTTCTTTCCTTTAATTTCTTAGGAGATGGACTTCGTGATGCGCTTGATCCAAAATTAGATTAATAAATTGGGGGAATTCTTAATGAAAAAAAGTTTAGTCGCATTCCTGCTTATCTTTGTATTAATTGCAACAGGTTGTGTGAATACAAAATCAAGTGTAAATGAAGAAAAGAAAAATGATGGTCAAACTTCCGCTTCCAAGCCTGTAATTGAAATATTAGGAAGCAGCACCGGAGAATCTGATATCAATATTTTACGAGATCAACTTGTAAAAAATGGATTTGACGTCAAGTTAAATATACAACCAGATTATGCAAGCTTTAAAGCACAACAGGATGCTGGAAATTTTGACGTAGCATTATCTAGCTGGACAACAGTAACTGGTAACCCAGACTATGCAGTGCGCTCTTTATTTAAAACTGGTGGAGATTATAGTATTTTAGCTGATGACGAAATTGATAAATTAATTGATGAAGCAAGTACAGAATCCGCTGAAGAATATACAGAAACGTATAAACAATTAGAACAAAGACTAGTATTTGATAAAGCTTATATTGCACCACTTTATATTTCGCTTAAAGCCCAAGGTGTAAACAAGGATATCTTGAATCCTGATACTGTAAGATTAGCAAAATCAAGAGCAATTGCTTGGGAAACAATTGACTTTAATGATACTTCCAAACGTGATACTGATCCATTGATTGTGCAGCAGGCAATTTCAACTTTAACATCGCTTGATCCAATAAAAGGAAATGACGGCTCCATCAATACATTAAATACCAATATGTATGTTCGTCTGATTAATTTAACAGATGATGACGATATTACATCAGAAGGTTCATTATCTCATAATTTCAGTATTGCCGATGGCAATTCAGAATACTATTTCTTATTAAGAGATGATATTAATTTTGCAAAAATTACTGATAAAAATGCAGTAGACTCAGGAGAACGTGTTGGCGCTGATGATGTAATCTTCTCCCTTAACCGTGCAAAGGATCAAAACTCTGTCCCAGATCACAGAACTTACAGTTTGCATGAGCATATAAAAACAGTGGAAGTAGTAACAGATTTAGATGAACTAAATATTAAGCAAGCTGGAAGTGAATCTACTGTTAAAGATGCATTGGAAAAAGATCTAAATAATAAAATTAGCCAACTTGTTGCCGACAAAACAGAAGCAAATAATAACCAAGGAAAGTACCAAGTAGTGAAAGTAACGACAACAGAACCTTTCCCACAAGTATTAAATTATTTAGCTCACCAATCGGCAGGGATTGTTTCGAAAAAGCAAGTAGAAAGTATCAATACTTATGATGTAAAATCTTTCGATGTAAATAAGGATATTCCATATGGGGATCAAAACACCGTAACAGAAGGTGATAAATATAACAACACTTTATATGCAAGCGGTCCTTACATTCTTTCTTATAAAAACGATTACGAAGCAATTTTCTTAAAAAATCCAGGTTATCAAAAAGGTACAGACTTTGAACCAAAAATCTCTACTATAAAAGTCCGTTTTATTGCAGATCCTGATAGTGCTTTATCATCGTTACGTAACGGAGAAATTCATATTTTTAATGGTGTTCCTGAAACTAAATACAATGTTGTAGAAGATGACAGCAAGCTTACTCTTCAACGTAAAGAAAGCAACGGAGTTACGTATTTACTGTTTAATACGAAAAATCGCGATGTGGCTACAAGCGATGATTTAAGAAAAGCTGTATTATATTCCATTAACCAAGAAGACTTTATTGAATATTATCAAGGCAATAAAGTAAAAGCTGTATCAACGGTTAGTCCACTTGTTAACACAGGCAATGAATTGATTGCAGATAGTGATAAGGTAAAAGAGTTTTTACAAAATTATAACGAAGCTAAATAATTATTCAAAAGGGTCTTACTCAAATGAGTATGACCCTTTGAATAAATTCTATGGTAACACGCCTAAAACCGCCTTACCAACTCGGAATAGTCTATTATATATTAAACTATGTTGGAAAAATTTATTGACCCACTAGATAGTGAAGGAACCATTTTGATACAAAGGAGGAAGTGAAATTGTTAGACTCTACTAATAAAAAAGCAAAGAAAAATATGTTAATTCAAAAAATTATTTGTTCTACTGGTTCTTCCTATGATAAGTTAAAAAATCTATCTGTATCCGAACTTAATAAAACACTAAAAGAAATTCAATTGAGTTCGCACCCTCATAGTGGTTGTGGCTCATTAAAATGGAAAAACTGTCGATAATCTCATTCTCATCCATCTCTCTTTTTTTCTTCTACAAATACCTTCATAATTTTATATTTTCCAAAAGACGCTCCTACTGAGGAAGGGTGTAAAACTAACTAGTCCTTCCTCTCCTATTATTATTGCAATTCTCCAAAACCACTTTTAATTCTCAGAAAAAAACTATGCTGCATAACAGCATAGTAAGAAGCGTATTTTTATTCAAATTGAATAATCTTCTGGAATAAATACCTTCAATTGGTTTGGCTTTATATAAACCTGTTCTTTTTGCTTTAATGATAGAATACGAAAGTTTTCTTTTGTAATTTCCGCTTCTAAATATTCATCAGAATCCTGTCTCTTTAATTCTAAATGGACAATCGGACCTACAATATGAATATGATTTATGGTTGCTAAAATTGAATCTTCCCCTAGTGCTTCTTTACTAATTTGAATATCATGGGGACGAGCATATCCCACTGCTTGCTTGTTCTTTTCATGCTTCCATTCTGGAACAGAAAAAATACTTTCTCCTTGATGAAGCTTTCCGTTTTCTAGCCTTCCATAAAACAAATTTACATTACCGAGAAAGTCATATACGAATGGACTGTTTGGGTGTTCATACACCTCTTCTGGTGAACCAATTTGTTCAATTTTCCCTTCATTCATGACGACTATTCGATCGGCAACATCCAGTGCCTCTTCTTGGTCATGTGTTACAAATACACTCGTAACATGAAACTCATCATGTAGTCGTCTTAACCATCGTCTTAAATCCTTTCTAACTTTCGCATCCAATGCCCCAAATGGTTCATCCAACAAGAGAACTTTAGGTTCTACTGCTAATGCTCTTGCTAATGCAACGCGTTGTTTTTGGCCTCCAGATAGCTGAGAAGGAAAACGATTTTTCAGTTCCTCTAGTTTGACTAAACGTAATAATTCATTTACCTTTGATTCTATATCTTGCTTAGAAGGGCGAGTTTTTCTTGGTCTTACCTTTAACCCATATGCAATATTTTCAAAGACTGTCATATGACGAAAAAGAGCATAATGCTGAAACACAAACCCAACATTTCGTTCTTTTGTGCTTATTTCAGTAATATTATTTTCTCCAAAGTAAATGACTCCTTGATCTGCGGTCTCCAATCCAGCAATAATTCTTAATAGAGAGGTTTTTCCAGACCCTGAAGGACCTAGTAATGCAACTAATTCCCCTGTATTAATTTCTAAATTTATATCCTTTAATGCTTGGAAAGAACCAAATGTTTTGGAAACATCTTTTATTAAAATACTCATCTCCTATTTCCTCCTCTCATATGACTAGTTATTCATAAGCTGTTTTTTGGTCTTCCACTCTAGTAAGCTTTTAATAATTAAGGTAATAATAGCTAATATAGACATAAGTGTGGCGACTGCGAATGCAGCTGCAAAACGGTACTCGCCATATAAGATTTCAATGTGCAGAGGCATCGTATTTGTCAATCCACGAATATGGCCTGACACGACAGAAACAGCTCCAAATTCTCCGATTGCTCTTGCATTACATAAAATGACTCCATATAAAAGACCCCACTTTATATTCGGTAATGTCACATACCAAAATGTTTTCCATCCTCCTGCACCAAGTGTAAGAGATGCCTCCTCTTCCGATGTTCCTTGTGCTTGCATTAAAGGAATTAATTCTCTCGCAACAAATGGCAGGGTAACAAAAACAGTAGCTAATACAATCCCTGGAACTGCAAAGATAATTTTTATATTATGAGCAAAAAGCCATTCTCCGAATAAACCGTGTGTACTAAAAAGCAACACAAATACTAATCCAGCTATAACTGGTGAAACGGCAAAAGGTAGATCAATTAATGTGATTAATAGATTCTTTCCTTTAAATTGGAACTTTGATACAGCCCACGCTGCTGCAACTCCAAAAATCGCATTTAACGGCACAGCAATTACTGCTACCAATAAAGTAAGCTTTATTGCAGCTAAAGCATCAGGTTCTGTTATAGCTGCGAGATAGACCTTTACGCCTTGATCAAATGCTTGTATAAAAATGGTAATTAAAGGTAGTAATAGAAATATACCTAAGAATATAAGCGCAATGCTTATTAAAACAAAGCGTAGCCATTTTGGCTCTGAAGTATTTGAATTAGTTTGAATAGGTGCAGAGATTTGCTGTAACGGTACGTTTCCCGCCATAATAACTCCTCCTTTCTTAGTTCGTAGTCATATTTCGATTTGTCCACCACTGCAATAGATTTATACAGAAAAGTAAGACAAAGGAGATAAATAACATGACAGATGCAATTGCAGTAGCACCTGCGTAGTCATACTGTTCGAGTTTCGTGATAATTAATAGTGGCGTAATTTCTGTTTTCATCGGCATGTTTCCGGCAATAAAAACAACAGAACCATACTCTCCTAACGATCGAGCAAATGCCAGCGTAAAACCAGCAAGAATTGCTGGTAGTAACTCTGGAATAATTACTTTAATAAATGTTTGAAGCCTAGTTGCCCCAAGACTTGCTGACGCTTCTTCTATCTCTTTTTCCAGATTTTGCAGAACGGGTTGAACCATCCGGACAACAAAGGGCAATCCGATAAAAGTCAAGGCAATGGTTACTCCAATAGGAGTAAAGGCTACCTTAAATCCAAGGAGACTACCTATCCATCCGTTTGGCGCATAGAGAGTTGTTAATGCAATCCCTGCAACTGCTGTTGGAAGAGCAAAAGGTAAATCAACTAACCCATCCACAATCCTTTTACCTGGAAAGGGATAGCGAACTAATACCCATGCAAGTAATACACCGAACACGACATTTATTAAGGCAGCAGTAAAAGATGCTCCAAAACTTAATTTATAGGAGGCAACTACTCTTGGGTCTAAAACCGTATCCCAAAATCTTGTCCATCCCATTTTTGACGTATTAAAAAAGATCATGGTTAATGGCAATATTACCAAGATACTTAGATATAGCATCGTATATCCTAAGGACAGTCCAAAACCAGGAAGAACATTATTCTTTTTAAAACCTCGTTTTTGTTTCCTTCCATTACTCATCTCATCACCTCTGTAAGCTTGAAAACAGCCATAGTTAATATTGATAGACTGCTTTTTATGTTGTTTAACAGCAAATCATCATTCCCGCTTAAGTATAGTTAAATGGGAATGATGATTTGAAAAATATGTTTTTTACCTAATAGAAATAATCAGCAATTTTTCCATACTATTTCCTTTACAAATTAATTAGAAGGAATATAGATTTGGTCAAATGTTCCCCCATCACTAAAATGTTTTTCTTGCGCTTCTGTCCAGCCACCGAAGTCATCGTCAATCGTAACTAATTCAATATCTTCAAATTGATCTGCATATTTTTTTAACACTTCTGGATCTCTTGGTCGATAGTAATTTTTCGCTGCAATCTCCTGCCCTACCTCACTATACAAATATTGAAGATATTCTTTAGCCACTTCTGTAGTGCCCTTTTTCTCTGTAATCCCTTCTACTACAGCTACTGGTGGTTCCGCCAATATACTTAATGAGGGACTAACTATTTCAAAGTTATCTTTTCCTAATTCATCAATTGCTAAATAAGCTTCATTTTCCCAAGCTATTAATACATCTCCTATCCCTCTCTGAACAAATGTATTAGTGGAGTCGCGTGCACCCGAATCGAGAACTTCCACATTTTGAAATAGTCCTTTAATAAATTCTTTGATTTTCTCCTCATCGCCATTATACTGTTTAGCAGCATAAGCCCATGCGGCTAGATAGTTCCATCTTGCACCACCAGAGGTTTTAGGATTAGGAGTGACAACTGAGATGTCTTCTTTAATTAGGTCATCCCAATCCTTAATATTTTTGGGATTACCCTTTCTTACAAGGAATACAATAGTTGACGTATAAGGAGTAGAATTATTCTCAAATTTTGTTTGCCAATCTTCTGGAATGATACCTTCTCTTTCTTTTACAATCGCATCAATATCTCCTGCCAAAGCTAGTGTAACCACATCTGCTTCGATCCCATCAATGACCGCCCGAGCTTGTTTTCCAGATCCCCCATGTGACTGTTGAACCGTAACATCCTGCCCCTTTTTTTCTTTCCAATATTTCGCGAATGCCTCATTATATTCTTGATAAAGTTCTCTTGTAGGATCATATGAAACATTCAAAAGTTCTATCGATGAAGCATCCGAATTAGCACCACTGCTTTTAGAATCACTGCAGCCAGAAAGTATTAATGATGCTGTTAGTAGAATAGTAGAAATTTTAAATAACGATTTTACTTCTTTTTTCATTGAATGGTTCCCCCTCTTTTTATAAAAAAAAGGCTACTACCGTCATTATAATACGGTAGTAGCCTTCAGTTTTTCTGATCAGCTTTCTTCCAACTCGGAATATTAAGTATTTTTAATAAATTTATTATTATTAATTTATACTCATTTATCTTATAAGTCAACTGGGAATTAGAAAGTTTTTTCTTATAACAAATTATTTCCTCCTTTTATTTCATATTTTATTAGTTATCTTCTCTTAAAAAATCTTCTATAATGAAATTATTATTAAAAGAAGAGGTGCATATTTGGAAAATAAAAAGCAGCTATTTTTTGAGGGGAAAGAGAAATTACATGTTTTATTCTTCTACACCGGCATGCAAAGCTATATAGAAGAAGTTCTCGGCTTTATCTATGCTGGAATAGAAGCAGGGGAATACGTAGTCCTTATTGATAATGACAGAAACTTCAAAAGGATTTCTGAACAATTAAAAATTCGATTGACCTCCATCCAATTGAAGCAATTACATTACGTAAATAGTTTAGATTTTTATTTTTCCAGTGGGAGTTATCATCCACCAGCCATTACAGATTACTTTAATAAAACCGTTCAACCTTATATTAATCAAAATATCACCTTTCGATCATGGGCACATGTAGAATGGGCCACAATGGATGAACCCTTCCATTTAATTGGAGATTTCGAAAGAATAGTAGATAACGCTGTCAATGAAATTTCCTTTCCGTTGATATGCGCATATGGAGAACGGAAAATGCCAAGTACTTTGGAAACTATTTTATTAGAAACTCATCCTTATATTTTAAAAAAGGAAAAGCTTATTTTTTCAAAAAAATACATACCAGAATAACCATTTACTGCAAGAAGGAAAAAGAATAAAACCTTATGCATTATAGAAAGTTCTTTTTACGGGGGCTAAGTGATTAATGCTTTATTGTTTTTTAGCATTAATCACTAAACCTCCTCGGCTTCGCCTATTGACCTCCCTTTTCCCTCACTTCCCGCACGAATCACATAATTAAGTATATAAACATCCTTTTCCTTTAAAAAGTACTCATTCCTAAAATCCCCTCTGTTATTAACTTATTTTTCCGCAAAAATCCTTTATCATACTAATATACTAAAATATTTTATTGACAATTCCTTTTTTAATATGGTAAATTCTATTCATTGGTTTATCACTCTAACATATTATCGAACTAAAGGATTTTTTCGTTATTTTAATAGATTTATCTTCTGGAAATATAACTAACAATTCATAAAGGTGGCTTTTCAACATGAAACGTTTAGCAATTAATTTAGTTATTTTAGCATCAGTATTTTTCGTTTTTGCAGCTTGTTCCAACAATTCTAAAGACAAAAAAGAAGATACATTAATCATTGGTATTGATGATAAATTTGCTCCAATGGGATTTAGGGATGACAATAATGAGATCGTTGGTTTTGATATTGATTATGCGAAAGCGGCAGCTGAAAAAATGAATATGTCTGTTCAATTTCAACCAATCGATTGGAAAACAAAAGAATCTGAATTAAGCAGTGGTCGAATTGACTTAATTTGGAATGGTTATACGATTACAGATGAGCGTAAAGAAAAGGTCCTTTTCACAAATCCCTATTTAAAAAATGCACAAGTTGTTGTTACATTAGCTAATTCACCGATTGCGAAATTAGATGATTTAGAAGGAAAGGTTGTAGGTCTTCAATCGCTTTCTTCTGCATCAGATGCCTTAGATAACAGTCCAATCAAATCTAAAATTAAAGAAGTTACGGAGTTCTCTGATAATGTATTAGCATTAAACGATTTAAAATCCGGTCGTTTAGATGCTGTTGTTATTGACGAAATTGTTATTGATTATTATATGACGAAAGAACAGGATTCCTTTAAAGTACTTAATGAATCACTTGCTCCAGAGGAATATGGAATTGGTGTCAAAAAGGGCAACGAAGCTTTATTAGAGAAGCTTCAAAAAGCACTTGATGAAATGAATGAAGATGGTACAGCCGCTGACATCTCAGAAAAATGGTTTGGTGAAAATAAAGTATTACAGTAAGATTTAGCAAATGAATCGTAAACAAAACAGGATTTCTTTCCGAAAGCCTGTTTTGTTTTGTTGGAGGAATAAAAATGTCGTTAGATTATATGTTATCTATACTGAAACCAATGTTGGAAGGTGCACAAGCAACCGTTCTCTTATTTCTGATTGCGATTGTAGTATCTATCCCATTAGGTTTCCTATTAACCCTCGCTATTAGAAGTAGTATTAAGCCAATTGCATGGCTGGCAAGCTGTTACGTTTATGTAATGCGCGGGACACCGCTTTTGCTACAATTATTATTTATCTGCTTTGGTTTACCGATGATTCCGGGAATTGGGGAATATTTAGTATTAGATCGCTTTGTTGCCGCATCTTTAGGTTTTATTTTAAATTATGCAGCTTATTTCGCAGAAATTTTCCGTGGAGGATTATTGGCTATCGATAAAGGTCAATATGAAGCCTCTCAAGTGCTTGGATTAAATAAATGGCAAACAACAACACGTGTTGTACTGCCACAAATGTTTCGCATCGCACTACCTGCTGTGGCTAATGAATCTGTTACATTAGTAAAGGATACTGCCCTACTCTATGCTGTTGCTGTACCAGAATTATTGCACTTTGCACAAACGGCAGTAAACCGCGATTTTACAATTGTGCCATTTTTCGTTGCGGGCATTATTTATTTAATCATGACCCTGCTATTAACAGCGCTATTTAAATGGCTAGAGCGCAGATTTAAATATGAATAAGAAGGACGGATACTCATGGCAATCATTGAAATAGAGAATATCAAGAAATCATTTGACACGATTGAAGTATTAAAGCAGATTACCTTTGATGTCAATACCAATGATGTCATTGCTGTCATTGGACCATCTGGTTCTGGAAAAAGCACAATGCTCCGTTGTCTTGTCGATTTAGAAAAGATAGATGGGGGAAGCATTCGTGTTTGTGGAGAAGACTTAGTAAAAGACGGTCACTACTCACAAGCCCAAAAAATCAAGCAAATTACAACAAAGATGGGAATGGTTTTTCAGCATTTCAATCTCTTTCCACATCTTACTGTAAAAGAAAATATAGAGCTGGCCCCAAAATTGGTCAAGAAGGAATCAGCTGCTACCATTCAAGAAAGAAGCATAAAAACACTTGAAAAAATCGGTCTTTCTAATTTTGCAAATGTCTATCCAGCAAAACTGTCAGGGGGGCAAAAACAACGTGTCGCTATTGCCCGTGCATTAATGATGGAACCAGAAATTTTACTCTTCGATGAACCAACATCCGCATTAGACCCTGAACTAACTGGGGAAGTCTTAGAAGTTATGAAAGATTTGACAAGAGAAAAAATGACGATGATCGTGGTTACCCATGAAATGGGCTTTGCAAAGGAAGTAGCAAACAAAGTCATTTTTATGGACAACGGGGTAATCGAGGAATCAGGGTCTCCAAGCAGTTTTTTTACAAATCCTCAATCTGCACGTACGAAAGCTTTTCTGAGTCGGAATTTAAAATAAGCATCCATTACAAGAGCTGTGCTATTCACAAGCTCTTTTTTGGTTAAAAATATCTAAATAAAATAAATTTGAAACATTCTTTCATTTTTTACTAGCAAGACTAAATCATTGCTTATTTAATTTTCAGCAAAACTAAAATTCCATGAGTAATTTGTTATCATTTAGAAAAAAATACATTTGAAGAACTTATTACGAAAAAGGAGTGTTTCCGTTGAAAAAAAAGAATCCTGATCAAAACACCGATGTAGCCGGTCGTGTATTCGATCCTAGTGATTATGAAAAAAACGACCAACTTTCTTCTGGCTTAGCAACGACGCATGAGCAAGCTAGTGATACATATACAGAAGGAGAAATTGGTGCAGTAATTGATGATGCCGATGGGGAAGATATTGAAATAGGTAAAAAAAGAAAAAATAAATAAGTTCTAAAAAATACAAGGGACTACTTTCTTGCAATGAAAATAGCCCCTTGTATGTTATTTATTTTGATTTAAGTCAGCAGATTAAACTATAATCTGTTAATTCTCTCTTATTATTCGTTGTTATTTTATGGGGAGAAGGAGACAGTCAATTAAGTACACAACAATGGTAAGCATAATCATCCCATATAAGTAAAGATTAGTTGGTTATCGAGACTTATTTGTCCGATCAAGGTTTTCTTACTTTTTATTTTGCATTATTCGATCTTCGATTTTTTTGTAAATATTATCTATTGTTCTCTTATCTTTTAAAATAAGGTTTTTATTTTCATGCACTAATTGTTTTAATGTTTTTTTATTCACTCGTTTTTCCCCTCTCCTTTAACAAACTATATTCTCTTTCTAAATCACTAAGGCAAAGTTCATATAACTGAGCATTCTCTTTTTTATATATACCCACGCTCAAAAGCTGGTCTATTAAATAATTCCTTCTGTTCTGTATTGCTTCATGAGATATTGTGCTCATAAAAAAACACCTCTTTGATTGATAGTTTTTCTCAAGAAACGTGATTATCATTATTTCTAGTCCACACGAAACTGGGCATGATGAAGCCTACTGTATGTGCCGCCAACTTGAATTAATTCTTTATGCGTTCCCTGTTCCTGTATGCCTGCTTCTGTAATCACTAGAATACGATCAGCATTTTTTATAGTCGCAAGCCGGTGGGCTATAACTAAGGTAGTTCTCCCTTGTGACAATTCAGTTAGAGCTCTTTGTATAGCTGCTTCGGTTTCAGTATCCAAAGCGGAAGTAGCTTCATCAAGAATTAATATTGATGGGTTTTTCAGAAACATCCTTGCAATTGATACTCTTTGCTTCTGACCTCCAGATAACTTGACACCACGTTCTCCAATAAATGTATCTAGGCCTTTTGGAAGGCTATTAATAATGTCATCCAGTTGAGCATTTTTTGCTGCTTCTACGATTTCCTCTTCTGTAGCATTAAGCCTTCCATAGGCAATATTTTCACGAAGTGTGCCATCAAAAAGAAAAACATCCTGTTGCACAATGCCAATATGCTGTCGTAATGATTGAAGCGTCATATCTTTTATATTTATTCCATCAATTTTAATGCTGCCCGACGTAACATCATAAAATCTAGGAAGCAAACTACAAATCGTCGTTTTTCCAGCTCCAGAAGGTCCTACAAGTGCGATTGTTTCTCCACTATTCACACTAAAGCTGATTTTAGTTAAAACCTCGTCTTTTCCTTCATAACTGAATGTTACATCTTCGTATTCAATATCGCCTTCTAGATGTTGGATATCCATGGCATTTGGAGCTTCTTCCTCATCAGGAGCAAGATGGAGAAGGTCTAAATACCGCCGGAATCCAGCAATCCCTTTTGGATACGTTTCAATAACAGCATTAATTTGTTTTATTGGTGTAAGGAAAACATTCGACAGAAGTACAAATGCCATAAATTCGCCAAATGTCATTTGCTCATCAATCACAAAATAAGTACCACAACCTAGCACGAACAGTGAAACAATTTTCATCAGCAAATGGCTAATCGATGAGTTCCATGCCATTACCTTATAAGCCACAAGCTTTGTTTGACGGAAACGTCCATTATTTATTGCGAATTGCTCCATTTCATAATTCTCATTTGCGAAGGCTTTCACAACCCGAATACCGCTTACATTATTTTCAACTCTTGCATTAAAATCAGCAATATCAGTAAACATTTGTTTAAATGCAAGGGACATTTTTTTACTAAAATAAATAGATAAACAGATTAAGAATGGTATGATAATGAAAGTTAACAGAGCAAGCTTCCAATTAATTGAAAGCATTAGCGAGAATGCCCCAATCAAAGTCATTATTGCAATAAACAAATCCTCCGGACCATGATGGGCAATTTCACCAATATCCATTAGATCGTTTGTCATTCGTGATACGAGATGGCCTGTCTTATTATTATCAAAATATCTAAAAGATAGTTTCTGAACTTGATCAAATAGCTTTTTCCTCATATCTGTTTCAATATTTATTCCAAGCATATGCCCCCAGTAAGTAACGACATAATTTAGGAAAGCAGTCAATGCGTAAATTCCTAATAAACCAATACATGCCCAAATAATGAACATCCAGTTCCCCATTGGTAATAAATCATCAATAACTTTATTAATGGCTAAAGGAAAAGCAAGCTCTAACAATGCGGCCAATATTGCAGAGGTAAAATCAATTATAAATAACCATTTGTATGGTTTGTAGTATGAAAAAAATTGCCTTAACATATATACTCCATTTCCCTCCTTCTTTTTAGTAGCTGAACTTTTGATAAGATAACAATAAGATGATCCTATTGTAGCGACTACGATTACACCCTTAATTTACTATGGGCTGAATTATTCCAGCGATGCTATCGATGCTATAATAAAAAAAATTGGATAACATTCAACAAATCAAATTTCCTCCGTTATTGGTTATCAAACCCAACTACTACAAAAAGAAGATTAGGTCGTTCTTTTTTAAAGTACTTCCTAATCCAATTTTCGCATTTTAATAATAATGAATTTCATTCTCGATTAAAGCAAAAAAATAAAGGCTTATAATTTTCTATATAACCAAATTTGAATCTATTTCTTTATCTAAAGATTCAAATTTTAATTAACTGCTCAACTAATTCTCGGTTCCTTTTCTTAAAAATATCATTGTGTGAAGAAACCATGCCATATCCAGTAGCTTCTGGGTCAACAAATTGTTTTGCCTTATTTACTGCATTAACTGCATCTTGAAAAGCACCTGCTATTAAATGAACCTTTCCGTCATAACTTATAATATCCCCTGCTGCATATATTCCTGGAACGGACGTTTCACTATAACCATTCCCCTTAATGTAGTATTCATTTGCCATTTCAATTGATAAATCACTTTCTTCCAGCAATTTCTTTTCCCTTACAAAGCCATGATTCACTACTACTTCATCGACATCAACAATGGATAGTTCATCTGTTAAATGATTTTTTAGTTCTACCTGTTGAATAACTTCACGATTTGAATCAGCTATTAATTTTGTAATCTCGGTATGGAAGAAGCAGTCTACAGAGCTATTTATTAACTGCGACACTTGTGCTTCATGAGCATTAAAGGAATCCTTCCGATATGTTACGTACACCTTTTTGGCAATAGGCTCAAGTTCATTTGCCCAGTCAACAGCAGTATGTCCACCACCTGAAATTAATACTTTTTTATCTTTAAATCTTTTTAGTGATTTAATCGTATAATTTAAATTAGCAATTTCGAATTTTTCCGCTCCTTCCATTTCAAGCTTTTGTGGATTTAATATTCCTCCACCAATCGCAATAATGACTGATTTAGAAAAATGTCTTTCGCCTGAATCTGTATGTAGAATAAAATGGCCTTCTTTACTTCGTGAAATGGAAGTTACCTTTACTCCTAAAACAGTAGTTGGACTAAATGTTAAGGCCTGCTTAATCATTTGTTCGATAAGTTTTTCTCCGGAAATCGGCGTCAGCGCGCCAATATCCCAAATCATTTTCTCTGGATAGACATGAACTTTTCCACCTAGACGATCTTGATATTCCATTATTTTTGTCTTCATTTCTCGCAATCCACTGTAAAATGCAGAAAATAAACCTGCAGGTCCCCCACCAATTATCGTTACATCATACAATTCATTTTCCTTCACTATATTTTCCCCTTTCTAATCTATTTTTTTTAAGTTTCTGTTAATAATAAAGTGAAACTTTCTTCAGTGAATTATCCCCTAAGCAGAGTAATCATATTATTTAAATAAATCTGGATACATTTCTTTCGCTAATATTTCCATTCCATCAATGGAGTTATAACCATATCCAAACATATAATTGTAATCAACTGCATATATTTGCTTATTTTTTATTGCTTTCATACTTGAAAGTTTTGGATTGGAATAAAGACCTTCTTTAACCTTTTCAGCATTGGCAGGATCTTTATCAATCCACATAGGAATAATTAATACATCTGGATCCGCATCAATCAGCATTTCAATACTAATCTCAGCCGATTCATCTTTAAAGACATTGTCTAATTTAATCATATGAAACACATCATTAAAAAACGTTTCATCGTGTGCAGCATAAACCATCAATTCCTTCGGATCAGTAGTATGTAAATATGCAAAAGTTTTATTCTCGGAAATACTAGATAAATTAGAAGTAATCTTTTCTTCTTGATCCTTTAACTTTTTAATAAAACTTTCTGCTTTTTCCTCTACATTAAAAACTTTTCCCATATTTTCAATATCTTTATAAATAGAATCATACGTTGCACCAGTAACGGAAGATTCAAGGACATACGTATTAATCCCCATCTCATTAAGAGAATCTACAGTTCCTACACCCCAATCAGCATTGTCAAATAGCCCTCCTCTGCCGAAGACTAAATCAGGATCAGTCCCTAATGTAACCTCTTTTCCAACATATGAATCACTTAATATATTTAATTTAGCGTATTCTTCCTCAACCGTTTTATCTGGAGCGCCAAAGCTTGCTCCTACTCCAACAATTTTGTCACCTAATCCTAAATTCAATAACAACTCTGCTGCTGGTCTAGTATTTGCCATGATTCTCTCAGGAGCTTTATCAAATTTTTGCTCTTTCTTATCCCAAGTAGTTCCTCCTTCTGCTTTTGTATAGTTTTGTATTGTTAGTGGGTAATGCTTTTTAGTTTCTGATTTATCTACGGATACATCTTGTGCAGAACCTCCGCAAGCGCTTAACGCCATTATGGCTGCTAACCCTAGTCCAAGTAATATTTTCTTTTTCACTTTGAATCCCCCTATTTTAAATGTGGTATGCAAAACCTAACCCATTTGTAACTGGGTTAAGATATGTTTGACATTTTATTTGATATAACGCTTCAATCGTTTCCGGTGTTAATACTTCAGTAGGTGTACCATGTGCGTATACTTCGCCGTTCTTTATCGCATAAAGATAATCACAATAATGAGCTGCCATTTCCAAATCATGAAGAGCTGCCAAGACACCAATCTTTAATTCCTTCACACATGATAGAATTTCAATCTGATAACGAATATCTAAGTGATTTGTTGGCTCATCTAATATCATAAATTTGGGTTGTTGAGCAATTGTTCTTGCTAAGATAACTCTTTGTTTTTCACCGCCAGATAGTGATAAATAGCTACGATCTTTATATTCTAGTAAATTGGTGTGGGCTAAAGCTTTTTCCACAATCTCCACATCTGACTGTTTATCTGACTCTAGCATTTTTTTATGTGGAGTTCTGCCTAACATCACCATTTGATGCACAGTCAAATCAAAATTCATTTCATTAAATTGACCAACTACACCCAGTTGTTGAGAAATCTTTTTTTGAGATACTTTTAATACATTCAAATCGTCTAACATAACAGTCCCTTTATGAGGAATTAGACTTTTATAGATACTCTTTAATAGAGTTGACTTTCCACATCCGTTTGGTCCAATAAGACCGACAAATTGTTGTTTTTTAACTAGAATTGATATATTTTTTACTATTTCTTTTTTACCAATCCTTGCTTCTATTTCTTTAACAACCAATTCCATCTCTTACCCTCCAAAATTGTAGCCTTTTTTAACAATCATATAGATAAATAGTGGTGAGCCAATCACAGAGGTAATGATTCCAATAGGCAACTCAACATTATGTATTAACGTTCTTGACAGAATATCTGCCCAAATTAAAAACAAACCGCCTACTAGAAATGTTCCTAGCATTAACCGTTTATGATCAGCCCCAAAAATACCTCTACAAATATGAGGAATAATAAGTCCGACAAAGCCAATCATTCCTGCATATGCAACCATTGTTCCAGTGATGAGAGCAGTAGCAATCATATAAAGTTTGCGGTAAACGCTTAAATTAATTCCAAGTGTAATGGCTGATTCATCCCCTAATAGCATTGTGTTCAACACTCGATGTTGAAAAAGAAACATAATACACCCAAGCGCAATTACTACTGCCATAATAGGGACTTTTGTCCAACTGGATGATGCCAAGCTTCCCATGGACCAAAAAGTAACAGTTTTGATACCATCAGCATTATTGGCAAAATAGATAATTAGACTAGAAAAGGAACCACATAGTGCACCAATGACCACTCCTGATAGAACGAGTTTTACAGCTGTTACCTTCCCACCTATACTTGATAATATCAAGACACCAACGGTAGTAATCATTGCTCCAACAAAAGCCCCAAACGCCACACCAAACTGAGATAAAATCGTACCACTACCAAACCCAATAAGAATAGCAAATGTTGCTCCAAGTGAAGCACCAGATGAAATACCTAGAATATATGGATCTGCAAGTGGATTTTGAACGACTGCTTGCATAACAACTCCACATAAGGAGAGTCCTATCCCAATAAGTAAAGCAAAAATAACGCGTGGCATTCTCACTTGTAAAATAATATTGAGGTAAGATTCACTTTCTACATGACTAAGAGAACCGAGCTTTCCATTGGTTATTGTATGTAAAATGATATCCAGCGATTGATTGAAAGGAATTTGAACCTGTCCGATTGATACAGAATAAACACATGATAAAACAATGGCACATAATAAGAGAAAAATGGTTGGATAATAGAAATTGCTATGCCACCCTTTATCCTTTTTCTTATTCAACTTGTCACCCCCTTTAATCCATTAATATTGATAACCTTAACAAATGATAATGATTATCAATATCATTGATTTTAAAGCATAAATACCTAAAAAACAACAATTTTTTGAAAATGTTATTTTATAACTACGCAAACAAATCCTAAAAATGTAAATTTTTAGGATTTGTTTTTATTCTGTATTTATTAAATCTCCACCTATGCTGTTTCGTATATAGAGGTTCTATTAGAATTAGACGCAATTATTAGTAAGACTTTTAGCAGCTAGCAGTCTAAACTATTGATATTCCGAAAAACTTGCCGTCTTTAATGAAGGCAAAAAAAAGCATAAACTTTTCAAACTGAAAGTTTATGCTTTACTTCACCTATATAAAATAAAAACCACCAAATATGTATTTGGTGGAGACGGAGGGAGTCGAACCCTCGTCCAGAAACATCGGCACTTAAGCTTCTACGAGTGTAGTCAACATATTCGCATTTCGCTTATTCTTCTGCCTGTTGACAGGCGTCCGATAAGCTAGTCTGGTTGTTCTCTTCCTTCTTCCTCAGACGGTGGAATCCGGCGTAGCCCACTTAAAGTGAGTCCCTGACCCTACCACATGGGCGATGGAGGGAGGAACCGCTAAGCGCTATTAAGCAGCTAAAGCGAAGTTGTTTTGTTGTTTGCCAGTTATAGGCTTTGACGTTTTAACGAGGCCGATCCCCTCGACTCGCAACCTAAGCTCGAACTATCCCTGTCGAATCCGTAGCGTCCCCATTATAAGGATAAAATCAAGTAATTGTTACATTACAAGATTCCCGCTTTAAAAGCGTAACGTTTCGGAAGCTCTGAAATAGGAGCTTAAAGTTATGTTGTCTTATCGACATAATTTATTATAACATAACTGAAGTTTATTTCAATTGTAAAGTTTTGGATTACATTTTTTGCCTTTCACGTAACGCGCGTTCAATACTGCGATTTGCTTCTTTACGCTTCAAGGTTTCACGCTTATCATAATTCTTTTTACCCTTACCAAGA
>Ga0268252_1000196_pt1 | contig 41107 bp, 37 predicted proteins | sample AgamicMgSfrz_FD_200244 | JGI IMG/M metagenome (GOLD analysis project Ga0268252, IMG submission 200244) | Agave microbial communities from Guanajuato, Mexico - Mg.Sf.rz (v2) (version 3) | ecosystem: Host-associated > Plants > Phyllosphere > Phylloplane/Leaf | place: Guanajuato, Mexico | collected... | reverse complement strand
CCTGAACAAGTTGAAGAATTTTTAGCAGCATATAAATAATTTAATCACATACACATCAGCTCCAAAGTGCTTACAGCTAGACACAAATTTGCTTTAAAACTTATATTTTTTTAAAGGTCAAAAAAGAAGCTGGGACATAAGTATTTTCAACCAAATAACCCCAAACGATTATACGTACATGCTAAGAAAAGTTCGTATAATCCGTTTGGGGTATTATTCATTTTAAGAAAGAAGGTGTGTGGTGATCACCCGCAGCCTGAATACACTTCGCTTTCCATGGGGCGAGCGCCAAGCCTCCTCGTTCCTGCGGGGTCTTGGACTTTCTCGCAACTCCCATAGGAGTCTACGTGTATTCCGTCTGCTTTGTATTTCCTACTAATTATATTTTCTTTTAAAAAAAGGATGGAACGAGTTGGTTTCGCTACTAAATGGTAGATTGTTCATCTTTATCTATTATATATTTTGTATTGTCCCAGTCTGTTTTATATTGCCTTCTCTATTTCTCAATCAACCTGTATTACGTAAACCGGCAGCAATACCATTAATCGTTAAAAGAACTTGGTTCAATAATTCCTTATCTGGAATTTCCTGTTCACGAAGCTGTTTAATTAACTCTACTTGGAAGAAATTCAATGGATCTACATATGGATTTCTTCTATAAACTGATTCTTGGATAGAAGGTGTGTGATCAAGTAATTCTTCAATTCCTGTTATTTCTAGTAAGATCATTTTTGTTTTATTATATTCTTCTTTAATAATTTGATAAATACGATTCCCAATTGCTTCATCCTCAACGAGAGAAGAATATTCTCTAGCAGTTGTTAAATCTGCCTTCATTAAAGCCATCTGTAAATTGTCGATTGTTGAGCGGAAGAATGGCCACTTTGCATACATTTGCTTTAGAATTTCAAGATTGCCTGGCTTTTGTTGGGCGAATTCAGAAAGTCCTGTACCAGACGCATACCAAGCTGGAAGTAGTTGTCTGCTTTGCGTCCAAGCAAATACCCATGGAATTGCACGTAAATTGTCAAACGTTGTTTTATTTTTTCTACTCATTGGTCTCGAACCAATTTTTAAATTACCTATTTCATTTAAAGGCGTTGCTTCTTTAAAATAAGTCATAAAATCAGGATCATTAAATACTAACGATTGATATTTAGCAAGAGAAATAGCAGAAATTTCTTCCATGCAATCTTCCCAAAGACTTCTTTCCTCTTTATGCTCGCTAATATCCTTTGATATATGGGCAATTGCCATAAGCAAAGTAGAAGTTGCTTGCTCTAAGCTTCTAAAAGCGATATCTTCCAATAAATAACGTGAAGATAATACTTCCCCTTGTTCCGTGATTTTTACCCCATCCCCTAATGTTTCAGCTGGTTGAGAAAGGATACTTTTATTTAATGGACCGCCACCACGACCAAGCGAACCACCACGACCATGGAAAAACTTTAAGCCGATTTGATAGTTACTTGCCATTTCATGAATTTCACGCTGTGCTTTGTATAATTTCCAGTTCGCTGTTAATGTACCGCCATCTTTACTACCATCAGAATATCCTAACATAATTTCCTGTTGATCATTATGCTGTCTTAAGTGCTCTCGATAAACAGGCATACGGAATAATGTTTCAATAATTTCAGGTCCAGCAACTAAGTCATCAATCGTTTCTAACAATGGTGCAACATTTAAACGACTCTCAACCGTGCCATCTGCATGTAAGCGATAAATTCCAGCTTCCTTTGCTAATACAAGCACTTCTAGAATATCACTTGGTGAACGAGTCATACTTACTAAGTATACATTAATAGCACGTTCTCCAAATTTCTTATGCGCCTCTCTTATCATGGAAAAAGTACTAATCATTTCCTGTGTTTCATCTGAATAATCCTCGTTCAATAAAAGAATTGGACGTGGATCATTTAAGACAGTTTCAAGTATGCGCAGCTTTTCGTTTTCCGGTAAGTTTTTATAATCATCTGTTATGCCAACTTTACGTAAAATCTCATCAATAGCAGCTTCATGCTCCCCACTATGATTACGAATATCCAATGTTGCTAAATGGAAGCCAAACAATTGAACTTGACGAATCATTTTTTGTAAATCCTTTTGCTGATGTGCTTTAGGTTGATGCAGCGCAAAACTTTCTTGGATTAAAAATAAATCATCTAATAGCTCTTGTACTTTCACATAGCCTTTATCAGACTTCCCATATTCCCTTAATCTTTCCAAAATTATTGAAAACTTTCTGCGATAAACTTCTTTTTCAACTGGCCATTTTTTTTCAGGAGTCAAATATAACTGTTCTTCCTCTATAATGGATTGAATTAGCTTTGAGCTAACTTTTACGCGATTGGTAGAATGGCTAAATTTCTTCATTAATTCGTCAACTGCATCCATGTATTTCTGGATTACCAATTCATTTTGTTTATGAAGTGTTTGCCATGTAACATCTGGAGTTACATTCGGATTACCATCTCGGTCTCCCCCAATCCAAGAACCAAACCATAAGAAATTTGGTACTTTCCACTCAAAGTTAGGATAGTTTTCGAGAAGCGCATCCTGAACTTCTTGATGAATTTCTGGCAAAACATCAAACAAAGTCTGATCAAAATAATAAAGCCCATTTCTTACTTCATCCATTACAGTAGGACGTTCTTGACGAAGCTCATCTGTTTGCCACATAATCGTGATTTCTTCAAAAAGATCTTCGTCTAACTGTTGTCGCTCTTTTTTCGTTAACATTGGATTATCAAGCTGTTTCATGATAGTCGCAATTCTTTTTTGGATCTCTAAAATTGTACGTTTTGTTGATTCTGTTGGATGTGCAGTAATGATTAGTTCTAACGAAAGAGTATTTAACACTTCTTGAATTGTTTCTTCCGATAAATCCTTTTGCTTAAATGCCATTATTGCACGGTCAATTGAATACGGCTGTACGCCTTTTTCTTGACTCAATTGGTATTCTCTTCTTCGACGAATGCGATGATTTAATTCAGCAACATTCACTAAATGGAAATATTTCGAAAACGCACGAATTACTTGTCGGCGAACAGGTTTATCTAATTTTTCCATTTCGAGCTTTAATTGGTTATATGTATGTTCATTATTTGTTTCGCGCAGTTCTTTTGCTAACTTACGAATTACCTCTACCTTTTCTAATAATTCTTGGCCACCATGGTGGATAAGCACTTCACCAAGAATATTACCAAGGTGTTTGACATCTTTTCGTAAAGGTAAACTGCTCTCATTTCCTTTTATCGTTGTTGTCATTAGATTACCATCCCTTAATCTAAATTTTTTTACATAAAATACTTTATTACCATTAATCCTATCACTAATCTTTTAAAAATTCATTAACAAAAATCAATAATTAATAGATAGAAAAGATAGATTTCGAATAATTTATCTAATATTTATATCAATTATTCATCAGTAACAAAAAACAGAGTATTTTTCAATCTATTTTTGAGTATTTATGGAAATAAATAGGCTAGTCATTATATTTACTTGAACCTCATAATTTAGGTTACATAATGTATATATCCTAAATATTTAAATGTGTAAACCTTTTTGCGTAAATTTATTTAATTTTGACGGATTTTTTTTAGTACAGGTTCCATTTAGTAGAAAACATTAGCATATAATAACCAGTATGGAAATATCGTTTTTGAGAAATTAATTTTTAGGAAGTGTAAAAAAAGGAAGTGTCTCCACTTCCTTCTTTTTAATGATGATGATGTTCTTTTGATGGATTATAAATTGTAAAACCTGGTTGTGGAAGATGGAAATATTGAATCCATACACCATCCAAGAACTCAGCCTCTCTTGTATCCAATAAAATAGGAATGTCCTTATCAGATTGAACAATTTCATCATGCTCAGTCTTTTGGTCCAATTTTAGATCATAATGAGCATGGTTTCCATGATTCTCTGTTATGTATACGCGAATCATTTCTCCTTCTTCAGCCTTTTCTAGCATTTGATTGAGAACTTTTACCGCGTGTCTGTTTATTTTGACTTTCATCTAATAATCCTCCTATGCAAACATTTGCCTTCTTCTAATACCACTCTATTGTAATCTCCTATTCCGGCGTTTGCAAATAATCAAGACTTTTCAGCAAAATTTCGTAGAAATACTACAAACGTAGTAGCCAAACATACCAACAACTAACATCCATAATCTTAAGTACCCAAAATAAAAAAGCAACCCAACAACAGATTGGAATTGCTACTTTACAATTTATAACGCTAGATCACCGCAAGATCTTTTTGAATAGATTTTAAATCATTAAGTTCACTTGCAAATAAATCAAATTGCTCTTTATTCAAGCCATCTAAAGACTCATTTACTTTATATTCTAAATAATTCATTCTCAATTCCATATCCAGTAAAGATGTAATCTTTTTACTAGAGATAAATTCTTCGATTTCATCCACAAACATGAAAAAACTAGAATCCTTTATCATGACAAGTAAAAGCCAGCCAAGTGAATCAACGTACTTTCTTTCCTCAGTAACCGTAATGATATCACCTTTATGTAAATCTAGAATGAATGAATGTTCAGGTCTAGGACAGGTACATTCGATCATATATTGAAATGGAGCTAAAACAATGAAATCATTTTTCATTATATCTTACACCTTCCTATTCTTTTCGTTTATTTGTTATTATTTTAAATGAAAATGATTATCACTGTCAATTAATTTTTCCTTTATAATAAACTTTATCAAAATAAAAATCCCTCTCCTATCCTTTTGTTAAGGATAGGAGAGGGATTTTTTTATTTTGCCGTTAAATAGACTGTGTTTCAACAACTGTAGGAACTTTTTCTATATTACTTTTGCTTGTATTTCGATGTGCTATTTTTTCCTTAAAAGTACTCATCATAAAGGAAATAATAAATACTGACACAATGCTATAAAGGCCTCTAACTAGTCCAACACTATACAAGCCAATTAAAATAACGATTGTATCAAAAATAAAATTTGTTTTCCCCATGTTCCAATTAAATTGTTTTTGAAGCGTAATAGAGAGAATTTGTGCTCCCCCTAAGGACGAACCATTCATAAACAAAATAATTGTTCCTATTCCAATAATAACACCACCGATCATGGAACCTAATAAAGGATAAAGGGCAAATGGCGGAAGAATGAGGGAAAGTAAATAAGAAAATAAAGTAACTAAAGAAACCGCTAATATGGTGGACAAAGTAAATTTTTTGCCCATTTTAAAATAAGATAAAATATAAAATGGAATGTTTATTAAAGTAAATAAGATGGAAAAAGAAATAGGTAGCAAATAAGATACACTTAATGCAAGTCCTGCTGTTCCTCCAGTGACAATCGCAGATCCTTTTAATAAATACAGACCAAATGATGTAATTAAACATCCAAACATCATAACAATTATTTTTTTCAACTACATACACTCCTATAGTAATGATTATAAGTGGAAGGTAAATGAGGATTCATTAATGAAATCCTATAAACATGTGGTTTTTTTGGTGGAATTCTTACATATATAATGATAGAATATATCGAAGCATTTTTACATACCAATATGAATGTAATTATCTTGTACATCTTCAATTTCGCATGAATATTTGTGCGATTACATTCAATTTGCAAAAAGGAGCATTCGTTAAAATGGATAAAGTTGACATACAACTACTTAAAATTTTACAGGAAGATGCAAGAATTACAGTTAGTGATTTATCCAAAAAATTAGCTTTAAGCCGTCCAAGCGTTTCGGAAAGGTTATTAAGACTGCAAGAAAAAGGGATTATTTTAGAATTTAGCGCAAGAATATCTCCTGCGAAGTTAGGGAGAGAAACACTATTATTTATTCAAATTAGTGAACTAAAAGAAGAGCCTCATGTATTTGAGGAGTTTATCAAAACAGAAACGGATATTATTGAATGCCATCGCGTAACCGGTACTGTGAGTTATATAATTAAAGCAGCTGTTTCTGGAATAGACGGAATGAGAAACTTGGTTGATCGTCTAATTCCATACGGCACCATTAATACCTCTGTTATTTTAGCGTCACCTGTTCCATATAGACATATCTTGCCAAACGACCGGTCAGAAAATTAGACTAAAGATCTACACGCTATATAAAAAATGAAAAAGTCTGTGTAACCACAAGGAACAATAAAACACTCCTTATGATTACCAGACTTTTATTCTTCTTGATCCAATATAGAGAATAATTCCTGAAGATGATGTATTTCATATGTTGGCTGAACTTCTTGGTTTATAGCCTTTTCACGATTAATCCAGACTGACTTAATCCCTGTACGGTTTGCTCCTAAAATATCTGTCATTAAATTATCACCAACCATCAAGCATTCTGATTTGTCTACACCTACTAGAGAAACTGCATGCTCAAAGATGGAAGGATCAGGCTTTCCTCTCCCAAAATCTCCAGAAATAACAATATGATCGAAATAAGGAGAAATCTCTGGTGTGATAGATAGCTTAGTATTTTGCAAATGAGGAGAACCGTTCGTTAATAATAATAAAGAGTATTTTCCCTTTAATTGATCAAGAACTGAGAATGTTTCTTCAAAAACATATGGAGATTTTTTTCTGTTTTCGGGAAAAGCTTTAGCTAATTCTTCACCAAATGTTTGATCATCAAACCCCAGTGTTAATAATCCTTTTGTCCATGCTTCTTTTTGATAAACAGGAATAAGCTCCCTCATTTTTGGAAAGGAATCATGCTCTTCTAGAAATTCTCCCCAAAGCCCTTCAAAGGGATTAATACCTATCATTTTCGTAAATGCATAGGTATCATAACCTTCATATAAAGCTCTTGCTTCTTTGCGTACCGCTTCTTCTAAACGTTCAGCTGAAATATTATATCTTTCTTCTGCCAATTTACATGTCTTTAAGAAAGCTTCTTGCACACTTTTTTTATCCCACAATAACGTATCATCTAAGTCAAAAAGAATTGCTTTAATCGTCATTCTCTGTTCTCCTTTTTAAACAAAAATATTTTATTCAGAGTAAAACCTAAAAAAAGTAATCTTTCTTTATTAGATTACAAGGGTTTCTCCGCAACGTAAACCCTTCTTTTCATAAAAACAGGATTTTGCATCATAGAAGCAAAATCCTGTTTTTTGAACACAACGCTAAAATAATATCCTAAAATATCATTTCAATTTTTTTATAAAAATAACTTTTAAATAATTGCTTTCCTTTACTTCTTTAATATTCGCAAAATCATTGGGTAAGCCAAATTGCTCTACAATTTGATACCTTTCTTTTTGATGATTAAAAGCTGTATCAATAAAACCTCTGAACTTTTTCATATCAAAGGTTGCACAGTTAGTGGAAGCGACAACAATTCCACTTTGATTGGTAATGGCAATTGCTTCCTTCAATAAATTCGTATAGTCTTTTGCCGCTCGAAACGTATGCTTTTTTGAACGAGCAAAACTTGGTGGATCTAATATAACCATATCGAAGGAAAGTTGTTTTTTTACAGCGTATTTAAAATAATGAAAAACATCTTCTACAATAATTTTTTGCTTGGATAAGTCGATTCCATTTAACAGAAAATTATCCGCTGTTTTTTGTTTGCTTCGATTTGCTAAATCGACACTCGTTGTCGATACACTGCCACCAACAGCTGCTGCTACTGAAAAAGCCCCTGTATAGGAAAAGGTATTAAGTACATTCTTTCCTTTCGCGTATTTATCACGAATAGTTCTGCGAACATCTTTTTGATCTAAAAAAATTCCTGTCATTGCACCTTCATTTAAATTCACCGAATATTTAACACCATTTTCTAAAATGGTGATTGGAAAATCGCCCTTTTTCCCAACGACAAAATCATCATCTTCCATATAAGTTCCATTATCGTCAAATCTTTTTTTCTCATAAATACCCTCCACATCTAAGAGGCGCTGCAAAGATTCCACAATCAAGCTTTTGTATTTGTATATTCCAATACTATACCATTGTACTAGAAGATAATTTTGATAGAGATCAACAGAGAATCCACCTATTCCATCCCCTTCTCCATTAAAAATACGAAAAGCAGTAGTTTCCGTATCTTTAAAATAGGTAACTCTTTTATCAATCGCTTTCTTTAATTGTTCTTCAAAAAAAACACCGTCAATTGACTTGTTTTTTTCTCTAGTTAAAATCCAGCCAATTCCCTTATTTTGAATAGCATAATAGCCTCTGCCGATAAATTTATTCTTTTTCGTTACAACATCTATAATTTGCCCTTCTTCTAAATCAAGGTTAGTTGCTATAGCGTCCTTATATATTAAGGGATTACCATTTAGTAAATTTTTTTCAAATGGTGTTTCAATTTGCACTGTTACAATTTCCATTTTGCCACCTTTAACTTTCCAACCTAATATTTTATTTTCTCCTTCTATTATACATAAAAAGAGACTAGGCGCTAGTTCCCTAAAAAGCATATAAAAAAGGTATCCACTAATAAACGGATACCTTCTTCCTTTTTATTTTGCAGTAATTATTTCATCTACAATCCCATAATTTTTTGCCTCCTCTGCACTCATAAAATAATCTCTTTCCGTGTCATTGGCAATTTTTTCAATAGATTGACCAGTTTTATCTGCAATTATTTGATTAATGTGCTCTTTCAGCTTTAATATCCTTTTTGCTGATATTTCAATTTCCGTCGCCTGTCCCCTCGTTCCTCCAAGCGGCTGATGTATCATAATTTCGCTATTCGGTAAAGCATATCTTTTTCCTTTCGCACCTGCGAGGAGCAGTAACGCCCCAAAGGATGCAGCCATGCCGGTGCAAATTGTCCGAACATCTGGTTTAATATAGTGCATCGTATCATAAATAGCAAAGCCAGCAGAAGTTGAGCCACCAGGACTATTAATATATAAAGAAATATCTTTTTCTGGATCTTCTGCTGCGAGAAATAACAGTTGAGCCACAATATTATTAGCTACTTGGTCATTGATTTCATCCCCAAGCATGATAATTCTATCCTTTAAAAGCCGTGAATAAATATCATAGGATCTTTCTCCATTGGCTGATTGTTCAATTACATAAGGAATTGTACTCATTTTTATAGCCTCCCGTACCGATAATTTTTTTAAGCTGCCATAAGCATTGTTTGGTGAGACAGATATTTTTTCGCTGTTTTCGCTAAAATGATGTCTTTATAGATTGAATTAATTAGAATAGCTGGATCTTCTTTCTTTAGTACTTCATAGTACATGCTTCGAATGATTTCCTTCTTTTCTTCATAAGGAACTTGCACTATTGTATTTTCTTTTTTCACTTGATTCCTAGCCCGAAATAATATCGATTTCACGGCAGTTTCTGTCATATTTAACAATTCGCCAACTTCTTTTAAGCGAAATTGAAATCCTTCTACAAGCATATAAACAATTCCTTGTTTAAATGTCAGTTTTTCAGCTAGTAATTCTGCCAGCATCATGGAAGTTAAACTGTTTTTTTCTATTCCTGTTTCGTTTGTTTTGATTCCAATCATTTCTTGCTTTTTTCTTATCTTATCAATCAATTGATTATTGGCAATTTTTTTAAGCAAAGCAGGCGTAATATCTTTCTCTTTATAATTCTCCAGCGCTTTTAAAATGGCATCCTGGATTAAATCTTCCCGCTCCCATTTATCTAGCGAAAGGTACTTGCAATAATGATCAAGTTTTTGATATAAATCGTTTATATTTTGTATTTCCCTCCTCATTAATACATCCCTCCTTTTACTGTTTATATATAGAACGTTTGAGATAGCGAAAAAGATACGGGGCATAAAAAAATAATTATATTTCCTCTAATCGATATTTTTCACATTTTAATTTTCAGAAATTTTCTTATCAAAATCGATTTTTCCAAGCAACTTTCTAGCACGGTCTTCCACAATATTATAGCTCTGCCATTTTTGTTCCTTCTGCTGAAGGAGCTCCTTTTTAGCTAGCAATAAATGTTTTACACTTTTCATATCCGGATTGCTTTCGTAATAATCCACTAAAACTGGAATAGTTGAATAAGATAATGAATCTATATAGGAAAAATCAATTAATTTTGTTTCGTCAAAGCGCTGTAAATTTTTGCTGACGATTAATCGATCGATATCCATTACATTTAGTCCACAATAATATAATAGGGACAACAATAAGAAAAAGCGTATAAGTTGAAGTTTCTCCACCCAAATTTTTATTAGTGTAAACGAGAAAAAGACCGCTAAAAAGATAATGAAGGAATGAGAAAACAAACGTAAATACGTATAGCCATACGCCTGTTCATATAAAGACAATCGTAAATGAGCAGACAAAAGAATGATAAAGCTACAAGCAATTAAAAAGGATAAAACTATTTTTAAGAAAAGGGTACGGTGTTTAGCAAATCTGTTTACTAATAAAATAATGGATATATTAATAACTGTTACGATAATAAGTTCAAAGAACCCCCTTCTCGCATAGGTTGCATATGTGAAACCATTTATTAATACATCATTGAAGAAATATTGAAATTGTATGACGGTATAAAATATATACAGTCCATTAATGGAAAGTAAAATTGTTAATAAAGTTGCTTGTTCCCATCTTCCTTGTTTAATCTTTCTCTCTATTGGGATGATAATCGACTTCTTACTAATTGTTTTCATTAATAGTAATAGAAAAACAAAGATAAAACCAACCCGTATTAACGTACTTATTTCATCTATATTGAAAGAAACAAGCCGGGTAATTATTGTCTCCATCATCGTACTAAAATGCTGGTCTGACAAACTAAGCAGGAAAATCAGTATTATTAAAATTGGCGTAACAATAACAATTCCTAATAATATTCTTTTCATTGCTACATAATTCCTTTCATTTGCACGTCTTTTTACCGATTTTTGAACAAGAAAGGTTAAATATTTTCCTAATTTAAAAAAGGAAGATATTTTCTTTTGAATATAAAGAAAAGCGTCTATATTACTCCAACTAAGAAAAGCGGGACTCGTAATTAGCACAGTGTGAAATCCAATTAAAATAAAAACAACTAAAAGATTTAATGGATAAAAATAAGGATTACCAATAAAAACAAAAGATAATGTTAGTAACCATATGCACACGAATATGTAAATGCCTATTAGACGATGTGTATGTGTTTGTTTCCTCGTTAGATAAAAATAAAAAACATAAAAGACAACAACAAAAATACTAAGAGAAATACCGATTGTCTCTGTAAATAATGTCACTTCAGCAATAATTGCAAGTAAAAAACAACCTATGAAATAAATAAAATTTTTCTTGTTCATTTTATTCTCCCCTTACATAGTTATTCTATATAGTTAAATAAAAAAAATAAATAGAATTTCATTGCACAGTAATACTAGGTAGTATACAAAAGAACAACTTATACCGATCTCGTTGTTCCATAGCGAAATGCGAGAAAACATATTGGATATAACATAATCGTAAAAGAAATACAGATAAGGATAAATTCAGGTGTTAATAATGGCTCAAATATTGTTGACGGAATAATCTTAAAGACAACGGAACACATAAGTAAAAGATTAGGAACTAACGAAATACAAAAAGTCTTCATTAATAGTTTTTTTCCGCCAAGTCCAAATTCCTTGCCCACTTCATATCCAAGCAAAAGCCAAAAGAATAAATAAAGCATAATAAGAAAAAACGGAATACTTGTTAGGAATAACCATAATTTGCTGATTGTTGGATTAGATAGGTGATGATAAATTACCGTCAAACCAATACCTCCTACAAAGAAAAACAGATTTGCAAAAAAGAAGTTCCATTGCGTTTTTTTGGCAGTCATCGTTAGCTCTTCTTGATACAAAGCAGCAATTTCCTTTGGGGATCCTAATCTTTCTAATGCAATGGTGATTGCTTCTTGTTCTGTATATTGTTTTTCTAAAACAATATCTTCTAACATATCATCTAGATGAAGTTCATATTCCCTACATATTTCTTCTGATTGTTCATGCTCTTTTAGTAAACCCCGCAGCTGGTGCATGTAGGATTCTTTTGAAGAAATCATACGCCTTTTCTCCCAATGACTTTATCAATGGTTTGCACAAAGTTTTTCCATTCCGTTGTTTTTTGCTCTAATATTTGCTCTCCAGCCACTGTAATTCGGTAATACTTTCTCGCTGGCCCCTTTTCTGATTCCTTCCAGAAAGATTTCACATATTCTTGTTTTTCTAATTTATGTAGGGCTGGGTATAATGTCCCTTCTTTGACTTGCAAGGAATAGTCACTTCTTTTCTCCATCTCTTTTACTAGCTCATATCCATACATTTCCTTTTCTGCTAATAACTGAAGAAGTATTAAGGATGTACTACCTTTTACTAACTCTCTGTTAAACATAATTTCACCTACCTAGAATTAAAATGTACTATGTTAATATTGTATCGTTCGAATTGTTATAATGCAATATTAAATGCTATTTGTTCTTCTAAATTTTTTTTATCGTTTTTTTTCTGATACTATATAAAATGATAAAGTGAAACTTCCATTAGTATGGGGGTCCGTTATCCTCCACTGATGGTTAGTTGAACCAATCGGATCTTTACGAACAGTTAGTTGATCTCCCACTTATCTTCCTCGTATTCTCATAAGCTTGAGGGAATCTTACTGTCCGTTAAGAGTAAGATACTTTTTTTAATAAAGTTTGTTGAAAGGTGATCTACTCATGGTAAAAACCCATAAAAAAGAAAGTACCGCCCACTTAATTACTCGATATTTGATGCTTACAATAGGTGCAGGTTTTGCAGCAATCGCAATTGATTTATTTTTAGCTCCAAATACAATTATTGATGGTGGAGTCATTGGAATTTCACTGATTCTTAAATATAGTTATGGCTTAAACTTCGGAATCCTTGTCTTTATTATCAACCTACCTTTTTTATTTGCTGGCTATAAATATATTGGGAAAAACTTCTGTATTTCTTCCCTTTATTCGATCATTATGCTCGCAATCATTGAGTTTTTGCTTGAACACTTTGAGCCAATTACCACCCAGCCACTACTTGCTACAGTTTTTGGTGGGTTATTGCTAGGTGCAGGTGTTGGCATTGTCATTAGAAATTCAGGTGCATTAGACGGTACAGAAATATTAGGCATCCTGCTTACTAAAAAAATCCCCTTTTCTGTTGGAGAATTTGTGATGTTTATTAATGTCTTCATTTTCTCTTGGGCAGGTTTCGTTTTAGGTTGGGAACAAGCAATGTTTTCAATTCTTACCTATTATATTGCAAGTAAAGCAATTGATGCGGTTATTCAAGGATTTGATGATACAAAAGCTGCGATGGTTATTTCGGATGAATATGAAGAAATTGCCCAAGCACTTTCTGACCGCCTAGGAAGAGGAGTAACAAAGCTTAAAGGAAAAGGCGGCTATTTGGATCAAGAAAAAGAAGTATTATATGTAGTGTTTACCCGATTAGAGGTAGCAAAGTTTCGAAGCATTGTTCAAGAAATTGACCCAAATGCATTTATTACAATTATGGATACACAAGAAGCACATGGTGGGAAATTCTCTAAATCTGCCATTCATTAAGAGAGGGTTATTCTATTGGATATTTACCCCACTCTTAACGGGAGGAAAAGACCCCACTAATCGAAGTTTTCTTTATGTGTAGAGGCTGGGACAAAACAAAATATATAATTGATAAAGACGAACAATCTCTCATTTAGTAGCGCAACCAACTCGTTCCATCATTTTTTTAAAAGAAAATATAATGAGTAGGAAATACAAAGCAGCTTGAATACACGTAGACTCCTATGGGAGCTGCGGGTGATCGCCACAAACCGTCTCTCTTAAAATGAATAAAACCCCAAACAATTATACAAACTTTTCACACTTAGCATGTACGTATAATCGTTCGGGGTTATTTGATTGAAAATACTTATGTCCCAGCTTCTTTGCTTTCAAACTATTAATAACCTCTATAAAAATTTCATATTTCTCCATAAAATCTTGAAATTTATCCTTTATACTTGAGAAAGTAGCTGAAATATTAGGAGATAGACGATGAAGAAACTTTCAATAAAAATTGGAATCATATTTTTTTGCATTATTTTTGGACTTATTACCTTTATGCTCTTCCTATTACATGAAGCAGTTGTGGAAAATAGAGTAAAGGAGGAATTAAATGCTCTACAATCAAGAGGAAACTCACATCGAACTGTATTAGAAAAGCATTTTAACAAAGAAATAATCGAACATGTTATTTTGATGGAATCTGAATCAAACACGGACGTAGTAATTACAGATGAAAAAAAGAATATACTTCGTTCGTCCATAACTAAGCATTCATATGATAAGTATATAAAAAAAGAATTTGGTGATATTCCATACAAAGGGGAAATCGCGGAAGGGAATTGGCGGCAGGAACCGGTTATTTCTGCAATGAGTCCCATAAAGATTAATGGACAGACAAGTGGTTATGTATTTATGTTTCAAGATACCGAGTCGGTACATAATCTCATTCAAAGTTTAAATAAACATTTTCTTTTAATAGGCTTTATCTCTGTTTTTGTTACCATTATTATTATCATTTTCTTATCGCGTGGTATTACCAAACCTTTAATTCAAATGAAAGAAGCAACTTCTCAAATCAACAAAGGAAATTTTGCTGTCACCCTACCGCGGAAATCAGCAGATGAATTAGGTGAATTAGCCACTTCTATTGAAACACTAGCAACTGATTTAAACTATTTAAAAAGAGAGCGTAATGAATTTTTAGCAAGTATTTCTCATGAACTACGAACACCATTAACCTATATTAAGGGATATGCAGATATCCTTCTAAAACAGAATCCTCCTACAGACGAAAGGGAGAAATACTTAGCGATTATTGTGACAGAAATAAATCGGTTGAACCTATTAATTCAAGACTTATTTGAGCTGGCTAAAATAGATAAAAATTCATTTATCATAAAAAAAGAGAAAATTGATTTAAGTATTTTTCTAAAAAGACTTGAACGAAAGCTCACGCCTGCTATTAATGAAAAAAACATGATGTTTAATGTTCACTATCCAAACAGCTTAAATTTACATGCCGATCCGATTAGACTCGAACAAATTCTCCTGAACTTATTAGATAACGCCATAAAATATTCAAGAACTGGTGGTTTAGTAGAATTGAAGGTTTGGAAAGAGAAGAAAACGATTCATTTCTTAATCAGAGATAACGGAAAGGGAATTCCTGAAAAAGATATTCCCTATATATTTAACAGATTCTATCGGGTGGAAAAATCACGAAAAAGATCGCTTGGTGGCACTGGTTTAGGACTTTCCATTGTTCAAGAGCTAGTTCATGCGCACGGAGCTGAAATTACCTTAAAAAGTCAGGAACAGATAGGTACCGAATTTGAAATTATTTTTAAGGAGAATGAAAAATGAAAACTTTATTACTAGTGGATGATGAACCGGTTATGCTAGATTTATTATCTTTATACTTGTCTCCATTAGGCTATACATGCATCAAATGCAATTCAGGAATGGACGCTATCAACTTTATCGAATCAAATGAGATAGACTTAATTCTATTAGATGTTATGATGCCAGAGATGGATGGTTTGGAAACTTGTAGAGAAATAAGGAAGAACTGGAATATCCCTATCATTATGTTGACAGCAAGAAGCGAAAAAGCCGATATAGTTAAAGGGCTAGAATATGGAGCAGATGATTATATCGCAAAACCATTCGATGAAGAAGAATTAGTTGCAAGAATAAATGCTGTTTTACGTAGATTGAAAACAGAATCCAAAAAAATTATCTTTAAAGGTCTCAAATTAGACAAAAACTCCTTCCAAGTTACTTTTAATGGACAGGAAATTGTCCTTACACCAAAAGAATTTTCCTTATTAACCTTATTTTTATCCAATCAAAACTTGGTGTTTTCAAGAGAGCATTTAATTACAACCATTTGGGGATATGATGTATCAACAGAAGACCGAACCATTGATTCTCATATTCGCAACCTACGGGACAAGTTACGAAAAACAGGATTTCCTGCAGATACTTATTTACAAACTGTTTGGGGTGTTGGCTATAAATGGACAGATCAGGATTGATATTATATGAAATAGTACTTTCACTACCTATTCTTAACAGTATCATAATCCCCCTCCCTCTTTGATTATTTATTTTGAGTGAGGGGGATTATTAGTTATTCTACTGCTGACAATTCGCTTTCTGTTACCCATTTATGATAAGTAACATCCTCCCCTGTCTCCGTATCTTGATAATCTACCATATAAACAGTTGTGTCTTCTGCTGATTCAATAGTTGCTGTGACATCATCCATCCCTTCCATATGTTCAGCATTTATTATGACTTCGTCTCCTGCTTGATAGCTGTCATTTGTAGCATTCTCGATTTCCTCATGAATGATCCATTTATGATTTTCTACTTTCTCCCCCCCATTTAAAGGCGTATAAGTTATTGTATAAACAGTAGTATCGAAAGCACCAGAAATGGTTGCTTCAGCTTCGTTCATTCCTGGCATATGATCTGCATGGATAATAGCTTTTGAACCTACTGGATAAGTTGGATCCAGAGCTTCTTTTAGGCCTTCCGGAACATCACTTGTACCCGCATGATTCATTCCCTCATGACCTTCCATCATATTAGAACTTGAATCACCTTTTGGAGCTGCATCATCTTTCCCAGTACATGCAGCCAAGGTAAACATTGCTACTAAAGATACTAGACTAAATATAATTTTTCTTCTAATCATGATTATCATCCTTCCTAACTTGGTTATGTCCATAATTAGCGTACTTTATATATGTGCAATTATCGTGCAGATTTCTTTAAAATTGGAAAGAGGTTAGGAAATAATGTATTAAATGGAATACTCTGCAAAGATGAATAATCACTGATTTAGCTATTACATAATGGTTGCTTTCGCATACTTGGTTTGGTTATTTGTGGTTTTAAATGTAGTCATATGTTAAAACTAGTTCATTCCATTGCGCTAAGCAACTCAGCGCGAGGCCAACGGAAAGCAAAGTGTATTCCGGCTACGGTAATTGCAACAAACTTCATGGAACATCCTTTTAAAACAAATAAAAAATCCCAAACTATTATATGAACCTTTTTAGCATGTTCGTATAATAGTTTGGGTTTATCTTTAGCTATGATTATATCACAACCTCCCTTATCCCGTACTGATGGATTAGCTGCCCGTTAAGATTGGGATAAATTCCATTCTATTTTTCTATGATTCTTTTCTCTCAACCGTTGAAAGAGTATTAATTTCTTTTCTCAACTTTCCATTTTCCAACTCAAGGCTTTTTACTCTATCATCCAAATCTTTTGATGTATGTGAATGATGATGCTTGTTGTGTCCAAACATGCCTTTCATACAAAATAGCATCATTAATGGACAAATTAGTAATGTAAGTAATTGTAACAATCCCATTTTATCATCCCTCCATTTATAACATAATCATATCTATAAAATATGGAGATTTTATGGAGAAATATATTAAATAAGAGATAAAATAACCGGTAAAGTTATTAAACTTGCAATCGTACTAAAAAAAGTAGCGCTGGAAACAAAATCTGGTTCTGTTCCATATTGGACGGCATAAAGTGTCGTGTTCGCTGCTGCTGGCATTCCAGCTAGTAGGACCATTATTTGCTTTAACATCTCATCCACTGGCAAAATAAATGTCAACAACCATGCAATAACTGGAGATACAATCAACTTTAGAAACAAAGAAATCGATAAAGGCCGATAAGCAATATTTCTTACACTTACATTAGCAAGCTGGATTCCCAAAACAAGCATCACTGTCGGAATTGCTGCATTCCCAACTAATTTAATCGCTTCAAGCATTGTTTCTCCAACTGGAATATGGAAGGAATGAAAAAGAGCACCTAGTATAGCCCCATACATAACTGGTACTTTAAGTACTTTCGTTAATGTGTCCTTACCATTCCCGTCTTCCACAGACCCTTTTGCTGCATAATAGACACCTATCGTTACCATAATTAATTGCTGAATAACCATCAGGATAACAGCATAATGCAATCCTGGCTCACCGAAAACAAATAAAACAAGTGGTGTGCCATAATTGCCATTGTTCATAAATGCGGAGGATAAGATCATTCCACATGTCTTTCTTACCGAATAACCCCTAAAATAACCAATGATATAAACAATTGCAACAATAGCTAATACTAAAGTCAAAGCATAAAGAGTCATATACAAATAGTCCATTGTAAAAGTTGTTTCATAAAATACGCTAAATGACAATAATGGTGTCATCAAATAGACAGATACAGCTGAAACGGATTTTATATCAATATGAAGCATTTTTTGTCCAATGTATCCAACTGAAAAAATAAAAAAAATTGGTAATAAAATACTTAAATACTGCAATATCATCATCCAATCTTAATAAAGTATGATATGTCCTGTTGCAACAAACATTTTATAAGATAAAGTGAAACTTCCATCAGTGAGGGTTTTTCTTCCTCACCCACTGATCGTTAGTTGAACCAATCGGGCCATTACGGACAGTTGATCTTCCTCGTATTCTCAGAAGCTTACTGCCAAAGTCTTACTGTCCGTTAAGAGTGGGATAAAATGCAGTTATTTTCTAACTTGACCATCTCCATAAATAAAGTATTTAACAGATGTTAATGCATTTAGCCCCATTGGACCTCTCGCATGCAGTTTTTGCGTACTTATGCCAATCTCTGCCCCATAGCCAAATTCAAATCCGTCTGTAAATCTCGTACTAGCATTATGATAGACTGCAGCAGCATCTACTCCTGACAAAAATAGCTCTGCATTTTCTTTGTTTTCGGTAATAATCGCCTCCGAATGTTTTGTTCCGTAAGTATTAATATGGCTGATTGCATCTATAACATCCTCCACTACCTTGATACTTATCTTTAAGGCGGAGTATTCTGTATACCAATCTTCTTCTGTTGCTTCTTTTGCAAAAGAAAAACAGGAACACACTGTATGATCACCATAAATCTCTACAGCATTATTATGCAGTGCCTCTAAAAGAGATAATCCGTGTTGATCAAACCAATTTTTCTCTATCAAAATAGTCTCTAAAGCGTTACAAACAGACGGACGCTGGGTTTTACCATTTAGACTAATGTTAATTGCCATTTCCCGATCTGCTGTTTCATCAATAAATAAATGACAATTTCCAGCACCTGTTTCAATGACTGGAACAGTAGCTTCTTTTACTACCGTATCAATTAATCCTTTTCCACCACGAGGTATTAACACATCTAAAAATTCCTTTAAATGAAAGAGTTCTTTTGCTGTTTCTCTACTCGTATCTTCGATCAATTGCACAGCATCTCTTGGCAGTACGGATTTATCAAGCGCTCTATGAATCGTGTTAACTAATGCCATATTAGATTGTTTTGCAGATGAACTACCTCTTAAAACTATACTGTTTCCTGTTTTCAAAGCAAGACTTGCTGCATCTATCGTGACATTAGGTCTTGCCTCATAAATCATCCCCATCACACCAATTGGGACAGTTTTTTTCCTTATTTTCAGTCCATTTTCTTTTTCCATTTCTTCTACTACTTCGCCAACAGGATCCTTAAGCTTAACCAACTCCTTTAGCGCTGAAGCCATATCCTCAATTCGCTTTTCGTCAAGCATGATACGATCTAAAATGGAAGCTGATAAACCATTTTCTTTCCCGCTTTGAAGATCTTTTTTATTCTCTTTTATAATTAAATCTTTTTCTTCTATTAATTGATTGCTGATAAATAGTAATGCATCATTCTTCTCATCGGTTGTGTAATTTAGTAATTGGTAACTTGCTTTCTTCGCTAATTTGCCTTTTTGATAAACCTCACCCATTTTTCATCTCTCCCTTTTCACATTTTCACCCATTTGTCACGGTGAATGACTTCTAATTTTGGATGTTTTTCTATTTTTTTATCTTCTGCCCTTTGTAAAATAATTTCTTTTAGTTCTTCAGAAGAATAAAGTACTTCCCCTTTTCCGATAACGCCATTTACCCCATACACTTCCACAACAGTTCCTTTTTCAAAAAAACCTTCCACTTTATAAATACCTGCTGGCAGTAAGCTACTGCCATTATTCATTAGAGCTATTTCTGCCCCTTCATCGACATAAAGACTTCCTTCTACAGTAGAATGGAGGGAAATCCATTGACGATTACTATTTATCGATGTTAAAGCAGCAGAACCAATATAAGTTCCATCCCCTTTTCCCTCTATTATATCAATTAACTTATTTTCCCCTTCCCCTTTTCCGATAAATACCTTTACTCCTAAGGTATTAGCTGTTTCCGCTGCAATCAGCTTTGATTTCATGCCACCTGTACCAACCTTAGAGCCAGACCCTTTTGCAGCAGCCATCCATACTTCCGTAATTTCCGGCAAATAATTGATTCGTTTCGCTGAGGAATCTTCTTTTGGATTCTTGTCATATAACCCATTAATATCGGTTAGAATAATTAGCTGATCGGCATGGATAAGCCCACTAACAAGAGCTGACAACATATCATTGTCTCCAAACGTTAATTCTTCTACTGATACTGTGTCATTTTCATTTATAATTGGCAATATGCTTCTTTCTAACAATTCAGTCAATGTAGAATAAGCATTTCGGTACCGATCCCGCTTAGAAAAATCATTTCGCGTAATGAGGACTTGTGCCGGAACTATTCCAAACTTACTTAATTGTTCATTATAGCTTTGAATCAATAAGCTTTGACCCACTGCTGCTGCAGCCTGTTTCCCTTTCAATGTAACCGGTCTTGAAGGATAACCGAGCTTTGCAAAGCCCGCAGCCACTGCTCCTGAAGACACTAAAAGAACTTCATGCCCTTTATTTCTTAAATTTGCAATACTTGCGATATGGTCACTTAGTTTTGATTGATCGATAGCTCCTTTTGAATCAGTTAAAGAGCTGCTGCCAATTTTTACGACAATTCTTTTCTTCTCCATTCTATTTCCTCCGTACTTTATTAAACCTGCTTCAATGGAATAAAAAAGCCCTTTTCCATCCTAAACAAAGGACGAAAAAGGGCTTTCCGTGGTACCACCTTAATTGAATCAATAAAAATATTGATTCCACTCTGTCTGATAACGCAAGAGATGCGCCTACTTTAATAGGACTTGAAAGGTAGGTTCTGTGTACTTTCATCATGAAGTCTTTCAGCTTATAAACTCCACTCTCTTTTATGAAAGCTACTCACATACTAGTCCTTTCGCTTCGTTCCGTTTTCTTTTTACTAATTATAAGCAGTTTTTTCAATCGTTTCAATCGTTTTTTGAAATTTATTAATAATAGAAAAACACATTTCAGTCTGACAATTAGAAAAGATTATTTTTTTACTTCGGCAACTTCTTTTTTTAATGCCCATTTTCTAATCGCATAAGCAACACCGTTTTCGTTATTCGTTAAGGTCACAACATCTGCTGTTTGTTTTACAATGTCTTGGGCATTTCCCATTGCTACCCCTATCCCAGCTTCTTTAATCATGCTAATATCATTTAGGCTATCCCCAGCTGCTAATACTTGATCCATCGTGATATGTAATAGCTCACATACTTTTTTGAGCCCTTTTGCTTTATTTATACCTAATGCATTCACCTCAATGTTAACTGGTGATGAATTACTAATTTCAAAACAGTTTTTCTCGTTTAAACTATTTAAAACTTGTTCACGGACTTGATCATCTTCTATGTGAAAGCCAAACTTGAGCCATTCTGATTTACTTACATCTTCAGGCATTTTATCTATCCATACTTGATCACAACTAGCTGCCCACATATTTGCTTTATGCTGCTGTGCTAATTCCCACATCCATTGAATATGGGTAGCTTCTACAAGATTTCTTTCGATTAAATTCCCATTCATATCCCATATTTCACTACCGTTCACTGTTACTAAAAAGGTTTTTAATAAAAGACTTTTCGCATGATCTCTGCATGTCGCAATGGATCTACCGGTACTTAATACTACATGCATCCCTTGGTCATGAGCCTCTTTAATTGCTTTTTTATTCTCTTCCGGAATTTCACCTTTTTCGTTTAATAACGTACCATCCATATCCAGTGCAATTAATTTAATCTCTTTCTCTTCTAACTTCTTTGTCATTTTGCTTTTCCTCCTAATCATTATTTTTAGAAGTGATAGCCAAAAAACACGACTGTCAGAATACCGCATTCTTAAAGGCTCTATATCTATCCGTTTTGTTACCTTAAGTTTGATTTTTGAAACAAAGCAGCCTTTTTCCTTACATTACTATGTATGAAATTCAGTAAGTTTACCTTTATGACTTCTTAATCAAACCACGATGCACCTAAAAATCAACTTATTTCGGACTAACTAAATCAAACTTCTAAATTTGCAAATATCTATTCCTACTCATTAACATAGTATAACGATTCTATTGGAAAAAGTAAAAAATTCCGATAACTCCAAATAAACTTAATAAACCTTAAGAATCTTAACAAATTATTAACGAATACCCTAAAGAACATCATGATGCTTCCACGCTACTATTTATGTGTATTTTCTTACTCGAATATACACTGTGCAAAATCATTCCAACCATAACCAGACTAATTCCCAAAAAACTTACTGGACTTGGTAAATGAGCGGAAAGAAATAAAACTTCTCCTATTAAAGCAAATAAGATTTCCAATGATTGTGTTGCTTCTACTGCACCTAATTTAACCATATTGTCCTTCACTAAGTCAGTTGCTGCAAAAAATAATATTGTCGCAATTATGCCAGAAAATACGGCAACTATAGCAGATTGGATAACTTGCTGCCTTCCGGGTATCCCTGCAGTAAACGTACCAATAATTGATAATACAACCCAAAAGGGAATGCTTGCAATTGTCATACCTAATACACGTTGAAATACATCTAGCCTCCCATTACAAATCACCATCATTTTCCGATTACCTAATGGATAAGCGAATGCCGAGATAAGAATTGGTATAAAACAAAATAAAGCATCCTTTAACGAAATGGATACAGCGAATTCTAATTGCATAATAATGACACCTAAAACAATTAATATGGAAAAGGATAAACTTTTATAGGGAATTTTCCTTCTTACTATTTGAATACTTCCATCTCTTCTCATTATTTCCTCATAAAATAAAGGTGCCAGAAGTGTTCCAGAAATAATGGTGATCTGCCATGTTCCTGCTACAAGCCATCCTGGTCCATAAGCACCTGCTAAACAGATTCCACCGTAAAAAACCCCAAAACCGATTGTACTCCAGAGTACCCAAGAAACTGGGTTCTTCTTTAATTCTTGCCAAACTGCCGATACATTCTTTCGACACACTACTATTACAAGCAATAGCGGAACCATGAAAAAATAACGTAAGGATGCACTCCATATCCAGTTGCCTCCACCTATTTCCATGGACTGATTTAATACAAATGTAACTGCAAAAAATAACGCAGCAAATATCCCTAAAATAATTGGTCTCAACCACTTGCCCCTCTTTCTGATTTAATATTCAAAAAACTTATATCCAATATATCGCATATCGGATAATTAGAACAGTATTTTTTGTGCTTATATAAAAATAATGGTCTGTACTATATAAGTACAGACCAAAAAATTAGCGTTGATATTGAACACGATGAAGATTAGCAAAAATACCATTACGTTCTAATAATTCATCATGTTTCCCTTCTTCTTCTATCCCATTTTCCGTTACTACAACAATACGATCCGCATTACGGATAGTCGCAAGACGATGAGCTATAATTAGTGTAGTTCGATTTTTAGCTAGCTCATTTAAAGAGTTTTGAATAATTAATTCTGTTTCTGTGTCAAGGGCAGAAGTCGCTTCATCTAATATGAGAATTGGTGGGTTTTTCAAAAACATCCGTGCAATCGCAATTCTTTGCTTTTGTCCACCTGATAATTTCAATCCTCTTTCACCAATTTGCGTTTCATAGCCATCTGGCAATTTAAGCACTAAATCTTCGAGATGCGCTCTTCTAACCGCCTCATGGATTTCTTCATCCGTTGCATTTAAATTTCCATAGGCGATGTTTTCCTTTAACGTGCCTGTAAATAAAAAGACGTCTTGTTGAACAATTCCAATTTGTGATCTTAATGATTTCATCGTCATATCTCTAATATCAATACCATCAATTTTGATACTTCCACTATTTACGTCATAAAAGCGTGGAATTAATGAACAAATAGTTGTCTTTCCAGCCCCAGAAGGACCGACAAATGCAATTGTTTCTCCGGCATTTATGGACAAATTAATGTTTGTTAAAACAGGATTACTGTCATAGCTAAAGGTTACATCCGTTAATGCAATATCACCATTTAAGGAATTTATTTCTATTGCATCTTTACGATCTAGAATCTTGGGTTCTGAATCTAACAAGTCCAAGAAGCGCTTGAAGCCAGCCATCCCTTTAGGATATAGTTCTAATATTGCACTAATTTTATCAATTGGTTTTTGTAATATATTCACAAAAAGGATAAAGGATACTAATTCCCCAATTTTCATTTGTTCATTAAAAGTTAACCAGGCACCAAATACTAAAACGACTAATGTAAAGAATCTCATTAACATATACACAGATGAGGAGGTAATGGACATTACTTTATATGCGCCAATTTTAGCTTTACGGAATCTTCTATTGTTAACTGTAAATCTAGAAATCTCATACTCTTCATTTGTAAAAGATTGTACAACACGCACACCAGATACACTATCTTCCACTCTAGCATTTACATCTGCAATATCCCCATACATTTGTCCCCATGCTTTATTCATGCTTCGATTACAGTATGTAATGAGCCAAACAAGGATTGGCACGATAAAGATAACGATTATTGCTAGTTTTACATTGATCGTCAACATAATCCAGAACGCGCCTACAAACGTCATAATAGCAATAAATAAATCCTCTGGTCCATGATGAGCAAGTTCTCCAATGTCAAATAAATCATTGGTAATCCGACTCATAATATGTCCTGTTTTCGTATTGTCAAAAAACGAAAACGACTGTCTTTGTACATGGGTAAATAATTGACCTCTCATATCCGTTTCAATATTTATTCCTAACTTATGTCCCCAATAGTTAACAATGTATTGAAGAAAGGTACTTGTTACATATAATAGGAGCAGACCTATGCCTACAGATAAAATGGAACTCCAATTTCCTTCTGGTAGTAATTCATCAATATACCAAGATACCGCAAGTGGAAAAGCGAGCTCTAATAATGCAACGACTATCGCGCTGGAAAAGTCGAGCGTAAATAATTTCTTATGAGGTTTATAATATGAAAAAAAGCGTTTAATCATGATTGTTCTCCTTCACACCTATCCTTTTCTAGATTTTCGTATCATCCTAGTCAACTATTTTTTGTCCCTATTGTTCCCTTTAAGCAGGAATTTTTAACTCCCCTTATTCTTATACAGAAAACTTCCATCAATGGGTTTTTTTCCTCACGCTCCACTGATGGTTAGTTGCACTTATCGGACCTTTACAGGCAGCTGCAGTTATCCCCCCACCTAGCTTCTTTGATTTTCCGCAGCTTGAGGTATGGGCCTTATTCCCGTTAAGATTGGAATAAATGTTCAAATCAAATAGTTTTGTTTTTATTTTCTGCCACAACTCATATTGAGAATCATTATTGATTATAGAGGTTATTTGCTTTTTCCACAAGAAAAATATTTAAAATTCCGAAATAAATGACGAACTATGCTTCTTAAAATAGGAGATATGGATGATTAATAAAAACAGACAAAAATTAATTTAGTAAATATTCATTATTTTTAAATAATTCTATCAACTTATATATTTATCCTCGCTAGTTTTTAGTATAATAATAGAAAGAATCAGTTTCCTAGTCCTTTTTGGAACACTCTTAATATTCTCGCCTTCTAATTTTTAAAAGTTTGCTTTCGCATCAGCTATTCTATTGTTTTATAAAGGAGCGTGTTTGTTTGGATTATCATTTATTGACCTTCGTAACAGTTGCTGAAAAACTAAATTTTACTAGGGCAGCCGAAAGCTTACATATTACTCAATCTGCAGTAACGCTTTCCATAAAGGCACTTGAAAAAAAGTATAATATTACCTTTTTAGACAGAACGAATAAATATGTAAAACTCACTAAAGCAGGAGAGCTATTCTATTTTCACGCAAAAAAGATTTTATCTGAGTACAGGGAAGTGAATGATTTAATTGAACATCTTTCAGAAAAGAAAAGTCGTCCTCTCGCCATTGGTTCTAGCTTTACATTCGGAGAGTATTTACTTCCAAAAGTAATTGCTGAATATCTAAAAATGGACGAAAAACACGATGATCCCATGATAAGTATAAGAAATTCCAATCGTGTTATTGCCCAATTACTTCGGGGAGAAATTGATTTAGGAATCATTGATAGTAATTTAAAAAGCCATCCACATTTAACGATAACTCCATTTAAAGAAGATGAACTTGTCGTCATTGTCAGCAAGAATCATCGGTTCGCCCATCTTTCATCTGTAGACTTAGAAGAAGTATATGATGAAACTTGGATACTTAGAGAAGAAGGATCAGGAACAAGGGAAATCGTAAATCATTTTTTTCAAAAACATGCCTTTCACCCTCCAATAATCCGCTCATTTGGCAGTACACAGATTATTAAAGAATCGGTAGAAGCTGATTTAGGAATTTCCATCGTTTCTAAATACGCCATCCAGAAAGAAGTTTTTATGGGCAGCCTTAGGATGCTCCGGATAAAAAACGAGTCAATTCTAAGATACTTTTCCTACATTGTTCCTGAATTTACTTTTAAACAGTATGCTGTGTCTCCTCTTATTAACGAGCTGACTAAGGAAAACAGACAATTATATAAAAATCTTAATTTCGGAGAGTAATTTACTGATAGGGCTAACCATATAGGCCACTCTTTACGGACAGCCCTTTTTAGATGGAGGAAAGATGTAAACACAAATTCTCCTTCATTCAAGTATTAGAATGAAGGAGAATTTGTTATTTTAAATAGCAGATAATGTATTTCCTTTTTTGCTTGCAGCAATTAGCGCTTTTATTTCATCTAAATTATTCTGTGAAAATAGTTCTACGATTCTACTTCCTACAATTACACCATCACAATATTCTGTCATGCTCGTAACGTGTTCTGGCGAAGAAATTCCGAATCCAGCAAGGACGGGGATAGGACTAACTTCCTTCACCTTTAATAAATGAGCACCTAAATGAGCTTGGAAGTTTGATCTAGATCCCGTGATACCTGTAACTGTGACTGCATATAAAAATCCCTTTCCTTTTTTTGAAATATTTTCAATCCGATCGATAGGACTTGTTAGGGTCACTAATCGGATAATTTCTACATTGTGCTTTGCTGCTAGTTCCTCTAGTAGCACTTCTTCTTCAACTGGTAAGTCAGGTACAATCAATCCATTAATTGCTGCTTTTTCACAGTCTTGGAAAAATGCCTCTGGTCCATAGGCTAAAACTGGGTTTAAATAGGTCATTATGACAAGGGGTATGCTAGTTAATGATCTAAAGGATTGAATTGTTTCGAAAACACCTCTCAAAGTCGTTCCAGCTTCAAGCGAACGGATACCTGCAGCTTGAATAATAGGGCCATCCGCTACTGGGTCAGAAAATGGAATACCGAGCTCAATGGCAGTTGCACCTGCGTCTTCAAGGAAGAGAACTTTATCTTTTAAAGTCTCCAGTCCTCCATCTCCAGCCATAATATATGGAACAAATGCTTTATCTCCTTTTTTGAGTGTCTTTTTAAAGGCAGCTTCGATTGTTATCATATTGTTACTCCTCCATTCTTTCCATAACTGTATTTACATCTTTATCTCCTCTTCCAGATAAACAAACAATTATTCCTTCTTCTTTATTCATTTTAGCTGCCAGTTTCACTGCATAACTAATTGCATGAGCACTTTCTAAGGCTGGAATAATCCCTTCCACTTTACAAAGCAGCTGAAGTGCTTCAAATGCTTCGTCATCTGTAACAGACTCATAGGTTGCCCGTCCAATATCATGTAAAAAACTATGTTCTGGACCAATCCCAGGATAATCTAAACCTGCTGAAATAGAGTGTGCTTCTTGAATTTGCCCATCTTCATTTTGTAGCAAATACATATAAGACCCGTGTAACACACCTGGTTTACCTTTTGATAAAGAAGCAGCATGTTTATCTGTATGAAGACCATGTCCTGAAGCCTCTACCCCATATAAAGCAACACTTTCATCTTCAAGGAAAGGATAAAAAATCCCCATCGCATTACTTCCTCCACCAATACAAGCAACAATTGCTTCAGGTAGGTTGCCAATTTTTTCAATATATTGCTTTTTAGCTTCTATCCCAATGACACTTTGAAAATCACGCACCATCATTGGAAATGGATGTGGTCCCATTACGGAACCTAATATATAATGGGTATCTACTACATTTGTTACCCAGTAGCGTAATGCTTCATTACAAGCATCCTTAAGTGTGGCACTCCCTGAAGTGACCCCTATTACTTTTGCACCTAATAATTCCATTCGAAATACATTTAATTTCTGTCTTCTAATATCCTCTTCCCCCATAAAAATCGTACATTCTAAGTTTAATAGTGCACATGCTGTAGCAGTTGCTACGCCATGCTGTCCAGCTCCTGTTTCCGCAACCACTTTCTTTTTTCCCATTCTTTTCGCAAGAAGAGCTTGCCCTAGAGAATTATTAATTTTATGGGCACCTGTATGATTTAAATCTTCTCTTTTTAAATAAATTTTTGCCCCTCCCGCATATTTTGTGAGATTCTCTGCAAAATAAAGCGGTGTTTCTCTACCCACATAATCCTTTAAAAGTTTATTTAAGTCTTCATGAAAAGCAGCATCTTTTTGTGCCTTCTTATATGCTGCTTCCAGTTCTGTTACTGCCTGCATCAATGTCTCTGGAACGTATCTTCCCCCATACATTCCGAAATGTCCTTTATTATCTGGATATGCATATGTTTCTGTCATGTTAAGCTCCCTCTTTTCTTAAATATGAACTATATTTGCGATTTGCAAGAAATTTTTTATCTTTGCTAGATCTTTCTTTCCATCCGTCTCTACTCCACTACTAACATCGACCATATAAGGCTTTGCTGTATTAACTGCTTCAATGAGATTATCTTCATTTAACCCACCTGCAAGAATAATTTTCTTGTTACCAAAGTCATAATCTTTGAGAATACTCCAGTCGAAAGCTATTCCATTTCCGCCATGATACTTCCCCTTTGGACTATCTAGTAAGGCATAATCACATGGGTAGGAGACTACTTGTTGTAAATCAGCCTGTGATGAAATACTAAATGCTTTAATAATTGGCAAAGAAAAATCAGTAGCAAAGTCTGCTGTTTCATCGCCATGAAGCTGAATCGCATTAATCCCTGAAACATTCACAATTTTCTCTATATTTTTTTTAGATTCATTGACAAAAACGCCGACCTTTAATATGTTTGTTGGTAGTATCTTGATAATTTCTTTCGCCTGTTCCGCGTTGATTTTTCTTTTGCTAGCAGCAAACACAAAGCCGAGTGCATTTACTCCATTTTCTACCGCACATGCAGCTGCTTCCTTCGTAGTAATTCCACAAATTTTCACTTTCATTTTATCTCCGCCTTTACAGCGACTTTCATTTCTTTCATTTTGCTTTCAAGATCCGAAGCTTTCATAAAAGTTTCACCAACTAAAATGGCATTAGCTCCACAAGAAGTAACCTTTACTATATCCTCAAATGTAGATATACCACTTTCACTAACCATATATCTGCCACTTTCTTTTATTTTTCTTGCCAGCTTTTCAGTCGTTTCAAGGGTTACTTCGAAGGTTTTTAAATTCCGATTATTGACCCCAATTAATTGTGCGTCTGTTTTTAAAGCTCTATCCAATTCTTCTTCATTATGAACCTCCAACAATACTTCAAGCCCTAATTTCGTTGCGTACGCATATAGTTCATCGAGTTTTTCATCATCTAATGCTGCGGCAATTAATAACACAAGATCAGCACCAAAATGTTTGGCAAAGTCGATTTGAATTTTATCGATAATAAAATCTTTACACAATATCGGCAAATTTACCGTTTCTCTAACCTTAGCTAAATCTTCATATGTCCCTTTAAAAAAAGGTGTATCTGTTAAAACTGAAATGGCATCAGCACCATATAATTCATACATTTTTGCTTGTTCCGTTGGATCTTTATCGATATTAATGTCACCTTTTGAAGGCGATGCCCGCTTAAATTCAGCAATGATTGCTAATGTGTCTGCTTGTTTAATTTTTTCTACAAAGGATCTCTTTTTTAAATACTGATTTCTTGTTTTTAGCTCTTCTTTTCGTTTATATAAGTTTTCAATCATTTCCCTTTTTTTTGCAATGATTTTATCCAAAATGGTTGTCACTTAAATCCCAGCTCCTTCAAATTCTTTACTTGTCTCTACTAATTGGGTTAACTTATGAAGCGCTGCTCCGGAGTCAATGCTTTCCTTTGCTAAATTGACTCCCTCTACAATACTTTCAGCTCTTCCTGCCGTATAGATGCCGATTCCTGCATTTAAAAGGATTGTATCTCGATATGCACCCTTCTTTCCTTTTAACACATTCAATAAAATAGCTGCATTTTCCTTTGCATCGCCCCCACGTATTTGTTCATTCGTATAATAGGGTAAATTTACATCGTCTGGTGTGAGAGAAGTTTCCTCAATCTTTCCGTTCTGTAGAATGACTAGTTGATTGTCACCTTGTAAGGAAGCTTCATCCATACCACCTGCTCCATTTAATACAACTGCTCGTTTTCTTCCTAACTTTCGTAAGCTTTCAGCAAATGTAACCAATAAATCACTCCTGTATATCCCCAATACTTGCGTTTCAAGGGAAATTGGATTGGTTAGTGGACCAATTAAATTGAAAATAGTCGGTAGTTTTAATTCTCTGCGAACCTTCATAATTCTGCCCATTTTCGGTTGCACATGTTGGGCGAATAAGAATGTAATCCCTACTTCTTCTAATTGTTGCATATTTTGTTCTGGTGTCACATTTAATTTAATTCCAAGTTCCTCTAAAACATCTGCACTCCCTGTCTTACTGGAAATGCTGCGATTTCCATGTTTAGCGACTGGAATTCCAGCTCCTGCCAAAACAAATGCCGAAGTACTACTTATATTAAAGCTTTGAGACCTATCTCCACCTGTTCCACAATTATCAATACAACCGCTAATTGGTTCAGAAAAAGATAAAGTTTGCTTACGTACGGCATTTACGATACCAACGATTTCTTCTACTGTTTCGCCTTTCATCTTTAAACTTGTAATAAAGGCAGCAATCTCTGTATCGGTTATTTCATCTGAAAAAAGAAGGGCAGCAGCACTTTCCATTTCTAGTTCCGTTAATGATTCATTCGCCATTAATCTTTCCACATATTGTTTCATCTTTGAACTTCCTTTCTTGTTTCATTGATAAAATTTTGCAGTAATTGCTTTCCACTAACTGTTCCAACTGACTCAGGATGAAATTGATAGCCATAAAGAGGATACTGTTTATGCTTAATTGCCATAATCTCGTTATCATCCGTAGAATAAGCTAATACTTCAAAGTCCTCATGCAATGTATCCTTTTTTATAACAAGAGAATGATATCTCATCACTTCGATTGGTTGTTCGATATGACGAAAAACAGAATTACCAGTCACCTTTAATATTGATGTTTTTCCATGCATTACATTTAACGCCTTCCCTACTTCTGATCCAAAAGCATATCCAATTCCCTGATGACCTAAGCAAATTCCTAATATCGGATATTCCTGATAGAGGGATTGGATAAGCTCAATTAAAATGCCTGCATTTTCTGGCCTACCTGGTCCCGGTGACAAAACAATGCGCTCAGGATTTAAACTTCGAATAGCGTCAACAGTGATTTCATCATTTCGAACAACCTTTATTTCTTCTCCTAATTCCCCTAAATATTGAAATAAGTTATACGTAAAAGAATCATAATTATCGATTAATAAAATCATGTTGTCCCTCCAAGAATAATTTTAGCTTATGAATGGTTTCCTCATATTCCTTTTCTGGAACAGAGTCATGTACAATGCCCGCACCAGCTTGGATATATGCTTTTTTGTCTTTAATAACCATCGTGCGAATCGCCAAGGCAAAGTCCATATTTCCATTCTTTGAAAAATAGCCAACTGCCCCTGAATAAATCCCTCTTTTTGTTCCTTCTAATTCATTTATAATCTGCATTGCCCTTATTTTAGGTGCCCCAGATACGGTTCCAGCAGGCAAACAAGAAATCAGTGCATCCACACTAGAATAATTACTCTTTAAATCTCCACTTACTTCTGAAACTAGATGCATAACATGCTTATACTTTTCTACTTTTATATACTTATCAACAGAAATACTCCCAAAGGTACTTACCTTCCCAACATCGTTCCTTGCTAAGTCAACCAGCATTTTATGCTCAGCTAATTCCTTTTCATCCATCAATAAATCATTTTCTAAATTGGTATCCTCTTCGTTTGTCGCACCTCTTGGTCTAGTACCTGCAATCGGATTCGTTATAACTTTTCCATTTATTGCTTTAATCAAGCTTTCGGGTGAACTCCCAAGTACTGCGTAATCGTCAAAATCGATGAAATACATATAAGGTGATTGATTTTTGATACGTAGTTTTCGATAATAAGAAAACGAAGATCCTTCTATATCTGCTGTCATTCTTTGTGATGGAACTACTTGGAAAATATCTCCTTCTAAAATATAATGCTTCGCCTTATTAACTTTCTCTATAAACTGTTCTTTCGATATACATGTTTCAAAAGGACTAAGTTTCACTTCAGGAGAATCCTCTTTAAATGGAGCAGTAATCTCTAGCTTTCTTATCTGTAGACGAAATTTTAGATCTTTTTCTGTTGTTGTTTCTTTTAGTGGACTTGCTACTAAATAAACTTTTTGTTCTAAATGATCAAAAATTACTAAATCTTCAAAAAACATTAGATGTACATCTGGGATTCCAATATCATCCTTTACTTCTGGACCAATGTTTTCATAGTGCCTTATATTATCATAACCAACATATCCGAATGCCCCTGCGTTAACTGGTAGTTGAAAGGGGAGCGTTAGGTTATTTTTAGGTAATAATTCTTTTACTAAGTCAAGCGCTCTTTCTTGTCTTACTTCTTGTTTATCGCCTTCAAGTATGACTGTTTCCATGCCCTTACCAATAAGTTCAAAGGTTGGGTCACATCCGATGATGGAATATCTCCCTGAATCTTCGTGTTTTAAAGAGCTTTCCAGCAAGAATTTCTTTTTTCCGGACAACCTTTGAAAAATACTTATCGGGGTCAGTGTATCTCCTTGTATTTCATCCATCAACAACATATTATTTTCCATCATAAATCCTCCTCGTTATAGCTATTAGAAAAGCTCTAATCCGTTTAAAAATCTATAAAAAAAGTCCCCTATCTGCATTGGTCTTTTGCAGATAGAGGACGATTCATGAACCGCGGTACCACCTCTGGTTAGAGTGAAGGATTCACTCTCGCTTATCGAGTACATTTTATACTCTATCCTGGTAACGGGGGATACCGTTAGGCCCTACTTTTATTTCAAGCCTCCGCTCAGAAGTCCATTCAGTACAATTGATGTATCGGTTCACACCAGCCACCGACTCTCTTAAACATCGTTCTTATACTTACTACTCTTCTTCAACGCTTTATTGTTTCAATTATTTTTTACAAATAAAAAAGAGTCTCTCTCCTATAAAAAGGACGAGAAACCCGTGGTGCCACCTTCATTAGCTTAATAAAATTAAGCTCACTTTAAGAAATCAGTCGAATATCGACAAATTTCTGCCTCTTGTAACGATGAGACGTTCGCTAAAGCCTACTACAATAGGTTCGGTTTAGAAGCTCAGAAGTCCATTCTCTTTATCGTCCACACTGGTTTGCACCGACCACCAGCTCTCTGAGGTTTCCAATAAAGGTACTACTCTTCTTCATTGCCGTTCAATATGTTACTTACATGATAATGAACAATAAAATAAAAGTCAACCATTTTCTCGAAAAAATCAGTTGATTTTTTCAAGTGCCTTTTTATAACGATTTTTCCAATCTTCCGCCAATTGCTCGATTTGTAGTATTGATAACATAGCATCTTTATTTTTTCGATCAAGAAGCATCACTTTTGTAGCATCCCAAACAGAAACTTTATCTTGGGGACGATCTAACAGTTGAAAGGTAGACCGTTCACTGACTACTCCTTCTTCCAATACTTTTAGAAAATAACCGGTATAGCATGTTTCCACTATCCTGCTTAAAAATGTATCAATCTGATTATATTTTGAAATAGTTGAACAAGGAACTCTCCCTTGTGTTACTTGAACAACAGCATCTCCTAAAGAAAAGATGTCACCAATATATGTATTATGCTCCGTGAATTCCGTCCCACAAATATTTTCCCCAAAGGCAGGAGGATTAATCGTTGTTTTAAATTCGTCTTCCCATTTTTTATAATGCTCATAAGGATAATAACATACTGCCCTTTCTTTCCCACCATGAAACGCTGTATTTGCAACTCCATCTCCAACAAAGCCGTCAAACGTTAGAAGCGCTTCATTCACTTTTTCTTTGCCAATCGCTGACTGAATGTTTCTTTCTTTCCATGTGAATGATTTTTCCTTGCCAATACTAAGTGCAATAACTTTTCCCACTAACATGACACCACCACTATTTTTATTCCATCATATCACAATATTAAATGAAAAGTTCAAATAAACTGAATACACAAACCCAGTTTTTGGATGATAGAAAGTGCATTATTTTTGAGCTTGCCTGTACATATTAACTATAGTTAACTATTTGAAAGCAGGGAGAATGAAAATGGATCATGTAAATGACGATAAAAGAATAGTAAACCTTACAAACAAAGCACATAAGACAGCGAAGAAGCAAAATGTAAAGGTTTCTAAAATGGCGATATTCTCACTTTCCTCCATTCCATTAGTAATGACTCTTGGGAATAGCATGCTGATTCCAGTATTGCCATCGATTGAACAAAAGTTAAATATATCTTCTTTTCAAGTTAGTATGATTATTACAGTATATTCTGTTCTTGCGATTATTCTTATACCTGTAGCAGGTTATTTATCTGATCATATCGGGCGTAAACGGGTCATTATCCCAAGTTTAATTATTGCTGCTATCGGTGGAGTGATTTCAGGTATTGCTGCATGGCTGATGGATAATAGTTACTGGGTTATCCTTATTGGACGTGCTCTGCAAGGGGTAGGAGCTGCAGGAGCATTTCCGATAGTATTACCGTTAGTAGGTGATTTGTTTAAAGATGAGGAGGAAGTGAGTAGCACATTAGGGGTTATTGAAACAGCGAATACTTTCGGGAAAGTACTTAGTCCAATTCTCGGTGCCTTTTTGGCAGGTTTTATTTGGTTTATCCCATTCATGTCTATTCCGGTCTTCTGTTTGATTTCAATCGTTTTGATCTTGTTTTTTGTCAAATCGCCAAAGAGCAAAGTAAAACCACTGCCGTTTAAGCAATTTATTCAACATACGAAAGAAACAATTCATAAAGACAAAAAATGGCTATACGCCATTTTCTTTATTGGAGCTATTGTTATGTTTGTTCTTTTTGCAGAAATGTTTTACTTATCAGATATATTAGAAAAGAAATATCAGATAAAAAATATTAAAAAAGGGTTATATCTTGCTATACCACTTGGAGCCTTATGCCTTACTTCTTACATTACAGGCAAAAAAATAAAAAAAGACAAAAATTTAATGCGGTGGATTACCTTTATCGGTCTGGTCGCAATCATTATCGGTACGATTGCTCTTAATTTTTCGGAAAACATGTGGTTTATCATCGTCTTTCTTACCATTGCTGGTATTGGTATTGGTGCTAGCTTGCCACCTCTGGACGCCCTTATAACAGAAGGTATCGAAAAAGAAGAACGAGGCACCATCACAAGTATTTATAGTAGCATGCGCTTTATCGGAGTAGCAGCAGGGCCTCCAATTATGGCTATTTTAATGAAGCATATAGAGAATTTTCAATTCTATCTGCTTTGTTCCTTTGCTTTAATCGCTGCCCTTGCTGCATTCTTCCGATTAAAGCAAGAAGAAAAAGAAACACAGACAAAGTAAGACAAGACGAAACAACAAACAACCAATGAAGAACATTTTTTAGATTCTTCATTGGTTTTATTAGGTGTAAAAGAAGAAACTAAAAAGCGGTAAATTAACTTAAAGATTAATTTACCGCTTTTCTAAAGTTTCCTTTATTTTTGTTGAACAGGTTTCTTCAATAGTCCTAATAATAGAGCAGCTATAATAGCGCCAATAACGATTGCTAAAAGATATAACAATGGATTTCCATCAACTAATCCAACAACGAAGATTCCTCCATGCGGAGCTCTTAATCCAATATTAAAGAACATTGATAATCCACCAGTAACTGCTGCTCCAATTGCAACAGATGGAATAACACGTAATGGATCTGCTGCGGCAAATGGGATTGCCCCTTCTGTAATAAACGAAAGTCCCATAATAAAGTTTGTTAAGCCTGCATCTTTTTCTTGTTTCGTAAATTTCTTTTTAAATAATACAGTTGCTAATGCAATTGCAAGTGGCGGAACCATCCCACCAGCCATAATCGCAGCCATTGGTTCAAAAACACCATTTGCAATAAGACCCGTACCAAAAACATAGGCAGATTTATTGATTGGACCACCCATATCAAAGGCCATCATCGCACCTAATATAATTCCTAAAATTACCGCATTTCCAGTTCCAAGACCTGATAACCAATTAGTCATTCCTGTATTAATTGCTGCGACTGGTTCCATAATCACATAATTCATGATAAGTCCAGTAAAGAAAATCCCTAATAATGGATACAGTAGAATTGTTTTAATTCCTTCTAATGATCTTGGTAGAACTTCTAACAATTTTTTCAGGCCAATCACTAAATAACCTGCTAAGAATCCGCCAATTAAGCCACCAAGGAATCCTGCGCCACCTTGTGCTGCCATAAATCCAGCCACCATACCTGGTGCAAAACCAGGACGATCAGCAATACTCATTGCGATAAATCCAGCAAGTACTGGCACTAATAGTGCAAACGCATTATCTCCACCGATATATTTAATTACAGCTGCAAATGCATTATAGCTCGGATCATTCGGATCAGCAGAGTTATAACCAAACATAAAAGATATTGCAATTAAAATCCCGCCACCAACAACAAATGGCAACATATTGGATACACCATTCATTAGGTGTTTATAGATTTGACTTCCAATACCTTTTTTTCCTTCTGCTTTCCCTTCGCCCGAACTAGAACCAGAGCCTCCTTGATAAACTGGAGCTTGCTGCTTAAGAGCACGGTTAATCAGTTCTTCAGGTTTACGGATACCATCTGCAACAGGTGTTTCCAGCACATGTTTGCCGTTAAAACGATCCATTTGTACTTTCGTATCAGCTGCTACGATTACCGCCGTTGCATTTTCAATTTCTTCAGCCGTAAGAACATTTTTTGCACCGCCAGATCCATTTGTTTCAACCTTAATATCTACTCCCATTTCAGCTGCTTTTGCTTTTAAAGAATCTGCTGCCATATAAGTATGAGCTATACCAGTTGGACAAGCAGTTACTGCAACAATGAAGTTCTTCTTATCTGCAATATTTTCCTCGACCGATTCTTCCTCTACGTCATAGCTATCGATTATAGATATAATATCTTGTTTAGACGTTGCATTTAATAACTTAGAACGAACTTCTTCTTTAAGCAATAAAGTTGATAATCTTGATAATGCCTCAAGATGAGTGTTATTCGCTCCATCTGGTGCAGCAATCATAAAAAATAGATTTGCTGGCTGTCCATCAAGTGATTCATAATCAACACCACTAATTGATCGACCAAACGCAATTGCCGGTGATTTTACGGCACTCGTTTTTGCATGGGGAATGGCAATCCCTTCTCCAATCCCAGTTGTGCTTTGCTCTTCTCTTTTTAAAATAGCTTGCTTATATGTGTCTTTATCTGTTAATTTCCCTGCCGAATAAAGAGTAGCCACTAACTGATTGATAGCATCCAGTTTCCCATTTCCTTCAATATTTAAAAGGATAGTCTCTTGCGTTAATAACTCGGTAATTTTCATCCTATAACGCTCCCTTTTTCATTATATTTTTTCCATTTCACTATTTCTTTTTTGTAAAATGGCTTCCGTTTATGATTGTAATTGAACTTGTGAAAGGAGACTCTCTACTTTTTCCTTTGTACATAATCCAATCGAAAATGCTGTTGCACTACCTGAAGCAATGCTATAGCGGAAAGATTCTTTCATATCCTGTGTTTCCTCATATTTTGATAGGAATCCTGCCACCATGCTATCCCCTGCACCGACAGAGCTTTTTACTTCTCCTTTTGGTACTGTACTTATTAATTCTTCGTGCTGACTGATCAATACTGCTCCTTCACCAGCTAACGAAACAATGACATTTTGCGCACCCATTTCCAATAGTTTTTTTCCATATGGAATCGCTTCTTCAGCAGTAGTAATAGTTGTTCCAAACAGTTCACCAAGTTCATGATGATTAGGCTTAATTAAAAATGGTCGGTATGGCAAGACTGCTTTTAGTAAATCTCCTTCTGCGTCTACAACAAAGGATACATTATTTTCATGACAAATCTTCACCAATTCTTCATAGGTTGTTTTTGGCAGAGTAGATGGTACACTTCCCGCTAAAACAAGAAGATCCTCTGAAGTTAAAGAAGCTATCTTATTTTTTAACTCCTGAAATTTAACTTCGGAGATAGTCGGCCCACTCGCATTCAATTCCGTTTCCGTATCAGCTTTTACCTTAACGTTAATTCGCGTGTCTTCTTCTACTTTAACAAAATCAGTTTCAATATTTTCTGCTTGTAATTGATTTTCAATGAAGCTACCAGTAAAACCGCCCACAAATCCTAATGCTTTACTTTGCACTCCCATTCTTTTCAATACTCTGGAAACGTTTATTCCTTTTCCACCAGCAAACTTACTTGTTTTTTCTAATCGATTTAGCTCTCCTAAATGCACTTCTGGTACCTCGATAATATAATCGACAGAAGGATTTAAGGTTAGGGTATAAATCATTCTTTCACAACCTTTATACTAGTTTTCCTTGAATAAAAATCGTTTACTTCCTCATCCAGGGAGTTTGTAATAATAGAAGCTTCATGTAAATCAGCAATTTTCGAAAAATACACTTCAGAAAATTTACTGTCATCTGCGACAAAGAAAGCTTCTCTTGATAATGTTAGTGCCTTACTTTTCACCATAGCTTCTTCTTGATCAGGAGTAGTATACCCATATTCAGGGTGAATACCATTGACTCCCATAAAACATTTATCAAATCGGTAGTTATCAAGACTCAATATAGCGCCACGTCCAACTAAAGCGTTTGTTTTTTCTTTGACATAACCACCTGTAATAAAGGTTTGGATTCGAGCTTCTAGTAATGTGGACAAATGCATAAGACCGTTTGTTACCACTACAATGTCGCGATCTTTTAAATAGGGTATCATTTCTGTAATAGTTGATCCTGCATCTAAATAAATACTGTCTCCATCTTCTACTAGATTTGCTGCATAGGCGGCGATCATTTTTTTCTCTTGGATGTTTTTGAACGCTTTTTCACTCATACTTGGCTCACTTATTTTCCCTTGAAGCCTCGCTGCGCCACCATGAACTCTTTTCAAAAAACCTTCTTGCTCTAATTGAGTCAAATCACGTCTTATGGTTGATTCAGATGTATTCGTAATATCCATTAACTCTTGTATCTTGACAACGTTTTGTTGTTTAAGCAATTGTAAAATAAGTTCATGCCTTTCAGGTGTTAACAAAATTATCACACTCCCTTTTCGGGTATGTCTTTGATTTAATTACATCTTACTGTAAACGATTTCACATTTCAAGCATTTTCTTTCAAAAACAATCAAATATTATCATAAATTTGACGTTTTGTGAACGTTTTTAGTAGAATTTGAATTTTCTTATTAGTTTGCCAGCCTGTAATTACATGTATAATGCCCGAAACTATTTATTTTATTTATTCCATTCTTAACATTAGCAAGCCCAAACCACAAGCTGCAAAAAATCGAGACAGCTAGGTTGTTGAATCTCTCCCGTAAAGGTCCGATAAGTGCACCAACCAACAGTGAGGGATAAGGTAAAACCTCCACCGATAGAAGTTTTTTTATCAATTATCGTTGATTTATGGTATTCTTTGTTCTGGTACAAAAAATATAAATTAGGAAAAGGAATGCATTTATGAAAAAGGTCTCTTATTTCTACTTGGAGTTTGTAAAAATACTATTTTCTGCTGTTCTCTTGTTCGCGATTTTTGGAACAATTAACGATAGTATTATAAAAATGATTACTGGTGTCTCATTTCCCAATGCACAATTTTTAGATGGTAAACAGACGCTATCTGGATTGTTTATCCTTCAATACATAGGTTTTGCACTGATTTATTTTGTTATTTATAAAAACTATCTGAGTTTTATCGGATTTATGAAAAATAAACAGAGAAAAAAACTTCCACCGATATGGTCTAAATATCTCGTACTTTTTGGCATAGTTTTTATTTTGGTATTTTATATCGTTCTTCTCGTTTACTAAATTATTTTAATAGAAAGTAATTGCGTAAGAATGGATTGTATGATACTATCAAATCAATATATAGTTGATTGGAATTAATAATCTACTATATATAGTTATCAAATCAATTCTTTAATCCAATGTCTCTTTTTTCGCTTCTTAGAAGCGACTTTTTTTTGCAAAACTTCCGGATTTTATTTCTTTAATTCGCCATTTATACATAAATAGTTACCAAGAAATTTAAAATCAAGCACTCGCTTGATTAGTAGAGGAAACAATCAGACCCTTACAGACAGTATCTCCCACCTATCTTTCTCATATTCTCATAGCTTGAGGCGGGAGTCTTGCTGTCTGTTAAGAGTGGGATAAAACGAACGGATTTTTTCTGAAAAATGCAAAAAATACTCTTAAGTCCACGCAAATGGGGAAGTAGGTCAGATTTCTCGATCA
>Ga0268252_1000193_pt1 | contig 41177 bp, 34 predicted proteins | sample AgamicMgSfrz_FD_200244 | JGI IMG/M metagenome (GOLD analysis project Ga0268252, IMG submission 200244) | Agave microbial communities from Guanajuato, Mexico - Mg.Sf.rz (v2) (version 3) | ecosystem: Host-associated > Plants > Phyllosphere > Phylloplane/Leaf | place: Guanajuato, Mexico | collected... | reverse complement strand
GATGAGCACCTGTTGTATCTTCTTTGATATAACGTGCCACGATCATAAAAGGTGTTTCCTTTAATGATTTTACAAAGCGAGAAACGGTACTTTGAGATACATCAAATTTCTGCATAAGTGTTTTGGATTGGATCGCTTGAATGCCTGTAGCGACAAGGTTATAAATCACGTAATCTAACATTTCCATACGTTTTTTAGGGAATACTTTATGTAAGGCCAATTGTTGTTTTTTGAAATGAGTACGAAGTGTTTCTAAAAACGCTTCTTTCTTTTTGCGAAGTGTCGGTTTTTCTTTCCATAACCATTTGAATCGTCCGTTGAAGGTATTTACATCTTGTAAATAGCAAGTAAAAAGTTTTGTCATTTGTTCATCTTCTCCTTTAAGGAACACAAAAAAGACACTGTCTCCCTTATGAAAGGAAAACAATGCCGTGATTTTGATGAACTAAGCCCTTGAAATAGATGTTAATTTCATATAAAATAAAACCATAAGTTTTATTTTATAGAAAAACTAAATCTATTAACAAGAGACTTCGACAAGTGTTTTCCCTAGTCTGGTTAGGGGGAACGGTTTAAGAGTGTTCGTCGCACATCTTAAACAGTTGAAGTCTTTTTTCTATCCGCACGTTTTTGTTAGTTTTATTATAGCGTTAAGTCGTCTCATAATTCAATAAAAATTAGCAAAATATATCAAAACAAGTATATTTAGCTACGAGTGATCCTATATTGCTGTAGGAATCACCTTTATCATATATGAGGTTTTTAGGTTAGGGGAGGGGAAAAAAGTTTCCCCTCCTTAATTTTTTTAAAATATGTTATAATATTGCATTTTTAATAACATCGAAGATTTATTGGTTAGTACACCTTCAATGATAATCGCAAATAGTTCTCCTGGGTAGGGTGATTTTTTGTAGTCCTTTTTTGTAAAAAGAGTGAGAAAAAATCACCCGATGCAGCATGTTGAAAATATGATATAAGCAGCTTCTATTGATGAAAATAGAGGCTGCTTTTTTTGTTGCTGCATGAGAGGGAAATCGTCCTATTGGAAAATTAGGAGCCCCAAGTGGTGAGCTTACTTATGAGAAAATTAGTGCAGTTCTATTCTTTTTTTGTTTATATTTGAATCTATTACAGATGTCAGATATAGCGTCGCCAGGATATCTAATTTTGTTTTTAAGCATGTAACCTTGAATGTATTAATATGTGACTGTATCGAGTGAAATCATCCGGCCTTTCTATTCATCCCCATACTTTCTCATCAATTCTTTTAACATATCATTTAAGTTTTCCATAGAAATTACACAACGTCCCATCGTCTTACTTTTGACTTTAATTAAATTTTCAAGAGGTCCTTCTCGGTCGAATTGTTGATTAAAAATAGCTCATGTGTGAACCTAATTCTTTGAAAATTGCTGTCATGATTGATCATGTTTTTTTGCCTACTCATCAATTTTTTTAACAGTAGTAGGATCAACATTTCTTATTTTAATTTCCCATACTTCATGTTAATTCTCTAAAATAATGGTGCCTCACAAAAAATAAGGAGAAGAGCATAAGGGGTTTTTGCTATCACAGGGCGTGCTAGGCTAGGCAGAGCCTAGCAAAACCATGATATCATGCAAGATCTTCAAGGAACCCCCTCAGCGCACCCTCAAATTAAGGGACAGTCCCTTCACCGCACCTTCAGTAGTCACAACATTTTTGTCAGAAACCCCTTCGCCGACCCTTCATAGTTGATAAATGTCCCCTCGAGAGTCACTTCATTTCTGTCTTATTTTTTGAAAAAAATAAGACAGAAGCAAACAATCTTTTTTTATTTTTGTTCACACGTTCATGGTCAAAATGGCCAGCTGTTTTTACTTACAATACAAGTGATTTACACGTACTTTTTTATCATGTATGAATCGATTTTTATTCTATAAACGATGACTATTCCAAAAAAATGAAAATTCACAAACCATCAACATTTATCTTTTTCAAGGTCACAGCAGGTTCACATGAGTTAGGAAAAGATGTTGTAAAAAACAAAATAAAAACTATGAAAGAGCTGATACAGAATTATAAATTGCAATAAAAAAAGATGTGATTCAATCCGGTGATGAAAGCATTCAGTCCTATGAAGATGAACAAAAAAGTTTGCAGGAAAAGCTGAAAAAGTTGAACGGAAAAGAACAGGATTTGGTCATGAAATGAAAAAAAGAGGGGGACTCAAAGGGGACCAAGGACGAATTTATGGAATTAAAAGGAAAATATTCAATTTAAAAAACGGTGTTTAAGGCTAAAAAGGGGACGTAAAAGGGACATGAAGAGCTTTTCTTTGACCCCATCGTTTTGCTAGGCTTTGCCTAGCCCCACACAGTCTGTGGGGGCAAAAACCCCTTATGCTCTTCTCTCTTTTTCAGTGGAGAACCACAAATTACAAGAAAGGAACGAATGTCATGAATCTTTTTTTGTGAAATATGCATGAAAAAGTAGATGACGATGAATAGTAACATCTACTTTTTACACCAGAATATGTATGATATTCCTTGATATCTTCCTAGGTCCTATTTTTGGAAGCGACTTACTTAATTTCATCTTTCTTGTTTTCTGTTGATTCGTCTTCGGTTTGAATAACATGAAGCTTATCTGTGATGATTGTGGTTACTTTAACGCCTATTTGTGCGGGGTTTTCTACAATGGATAGTAAATTCATTCCCAATATAAAAAAACAAGGTTGCTGTGGTAACCGCGCCATTAAATTCAAATACTTAATCAATAATATTTGCTACAATAATCGCTACATAAACACCGATCTTCTAACATATCCATATAAAGCATTTCGACCTCGTAACCGCTTATTTTTAACAACTTTCATAAGACCTACCTGCGATTATATATCAAATAACATGAGCAGAGCTAAAAAATCCATAAATTTCACTGTGCCAAACAAATATATTTGCGCTTTCTCCCACTCCCCACTTTGAATGATTAAATCAGTTAGTTTGACCCCACCTTTCGTAAATAAAAAGAGGACTGATTTCAGTCCCCCTACATGTATTTATATCATTTTTCTACCAAGTCTTTTATGTAGTTTAACACGTAGTTTTATTCAACTCTTCATCGCCAAACAATTTTTTTTCTGATTCTCTTTTTCTTTTTAGATACCTTATCAATATCCAAATAAAAATGCTTGTTTTGAGTGGACATCCATAAACAAAAAGCCCACATTAACCAATAACCTCTATGGTTTCCAATTGTATTAAATTGCTGATATATGAATAAAATTACACCAGTGGCAAATGTTGCTGAAACTAAAAAATTGGCTTTCTTTTTCTTCAATAACACACTCCACAATATCCTTACACCGAAGAATAAACATAATCCTAAAATAATCAACATTGAGATAAATCCTAACACGCCGGACTCAATCAATATATCTAAAAACATATTGTGTGGCCTATACACTCCACCGAACTTTTGGATTACTGAAAAGCTATCCCCCAATCCAGTTCCAAAGATGAAATATTCTTTTAATACATCTAAAACGGTTCTATAATCGTTAATTCTTGACCCTACGTTTTCATTAGTGCCTAACCTAGACAAAGCGTTTCTTTCAAAAGATAAAGAAGATTGTATAAAGAATCCTAATATCACAAAAAGAGCGCTTGTTACAATCAGTTTTAAAGAAACTCCATATTTCATTATGAACAAGATAAATAATCCAACGATAAATGAAATAACAGCACTTCTTGAACCTGAGGCAACCAATACAACTGAGTTTGCGATAATGCCATACAAAAACAAACCTTTTAACAAAAGTGTCATCAGCTTGTTTTTAACTTTTAAAGTAAGAAATGTATATAGCAAGAAAGGAGTCATCAGTGATGAGAGTAGACCTGTTTCTCCTGGTTCACTAAAAAAGCCAACATATCTACCTGCACCGCCCCCCCATAAATATTCAGGATTCCTCAGCAATGGCATATTTAAAATAGCAAATAGACACCAGGCAAAACTAGTTGTAAAAACAATCTTTTTATAGAGTTCAAAAGTTAACATATTGCCAATTGTCGGGAAAAGAACCAACAAAATAAAAGTATATTGAAGAGTAGTAAAAATCGCCTGGGTTTGATCCGAAGAATTGTATAATGATAACCACGAAAAAATCAAGAAACAAACTGCGGCAATATAATAAAGCTTGTAATTTCCTTTTACATTAAAACCTTTAGATAAAAAAAGGAAGGAAATAAAAATAAACGTGACGTCAAAAGCAGTAATGTTAATCGTTTCGATTTTCAAAAAAATAAATGGTGCTAAAGCTAGGGATAAAGCACATAGACCAACTCGTAATTTATTCATAAAACATCTCCGCTCTCATATAAACTTGGTACAATTTTACCACATACGCTGTATTTTAAAAATGGAAAATGTAGGTCTATAAGAGCAGTTGGTGTTAATCCTAAAACAAAAGAAGATAACAGTTTCTATTGTCAGTTTTGCAAGAGAAAGGTAGTTCATAGGCAAGGGAGAAAAAGCGAAGGTTCAAATTCCTTCTTTAGGAAAAGTTATAGGGTAAAACGTAGAGAAGGTTGTAAATAAGAAGAATTCATAAGAATTAATGTAAGAAAAAGGTAAGTTGATTAAGGCATATTAAATTATTCTTATTTATTTTATACAACATAAATTGGGTAGTCTTCTAATTATAATTTTAAATGTAAAAGAGGTCAGTTATAAGCCTAGGCGGCTTTTATTGTAGAGGAGATAGCCAGATGTAACCATATTGCGGAGGCACCAAAATTATTCATTGATAGTAGAGCAATCATTCATCATACAACAATTGCTCTACTATCACTTTATAAAATATTTTAAGTGATAGTATGGATGTCACTTAAAATATTTTATAAAGTTTTTCTAATAATAATTAATATAATGTAGTAAGTTGTTCTTGAAATAACTTTGAAATTTATACTGTTACTTTATTGGAATCAACTAATAATTTAAAGTATGTAAGCAACTCTGATCGTAATTCTTCATCCTGAATTGCGAATTCAACCTGTGTCTTTATAAATCCAATCTTCTCACCTACATCATATCTTGTACCTTCAAAGTCATAAGCAAATACACGTTGAATTTGGTTTAACTTTTGAATCGCATCCGTCAACTGAATTTCACCACCAGCACCAACTTCTTGTTCTTCTAAAAATTTAAAGATTTCGGGAGTAAACACGTATCGGCCCATAATCGCTAAATTCGAAGGCGCTGTACCTGCTGCTGGTTTTTCAACAAAAGTATTGACTTGGTGACGGCGTCCATCATTTGAAATAGGATCAACAATTCCGTACCTGTGTGTTTGATTATCTGGTACGGTTTGTACACCGATAACTGAGGATAATGTTTGTTCATATTGATTCATAAGCTGACGAAGACATGGAGTTTCTGCCTGGACAATATCATCACCTAATAACACAGCAAATGGCTCATCACCAATGAACTTACGTGCACACCAGACCGCGTGACCCAAACCTTTTGGCTCTTTTTGACGAATATAATGAATATCTACATTGGAAGATTGACGTACTTTTTCTAAAATATCAAACTTTTCTTTTGATACTAGATTGTTCTCAAGCTCTGGAGCATAGTCGAAGTGATCTTCGATTGCACGTTTCCCTTTACCAGTAACAATAATAATGTCTTCAATACCTGATTCAATCGCTTCTTCAACAATATATTGGATAGTCGGTTTATCTACGATTGGCAGCATTTCTTTTGGCATTGCTTTTGTGGCTGGTAAAAAACGAGTACCCAACCCAGCAGCTGGAATAATAGCCTTTTTTACTTGTTTCATATATATCACCTCAAAGTTTAATTTACAATTCCTACTAATAATTCTTTACAGCTTAATGAACAACATTCTGTCTATGTATAATCATTTTTATGTTAAAATCAGCGTCTGTTAATCTGTTGTCTTTAACAGGCATTTTAGCATGCCGTATTTTCAAAAATTTTCATGTTTTTCACAACTTTTTTATTATAATGCACATAAATTGAATATTCAAGGTCTTACCTAAATACTTCATATTTAGTCTAATATAATGTTTCCTAATAGCTGTAAACAGAAAGGATAGGCATAAAAATATGCTTTCATATACTTATTTGGTTAAGAGTAAGTAAATATTTTCATTAGTATAATTTTGGAATTTTAGAGGTATTTGTTTTATCACTTTGACAAAGTAGAGAGGGGGTAAAATACATTAAGTAATTTGATAAATGAGGAAATGAATATATTTTATTATATTAATAAGTTAGTTATTTATACAGTTTCCTAGTAGTTTCTAATATCTCTCCTCTAAACTATTAGTTACTTCTAATAGTTTTCTAAGTGCAACATACTAAATGAAAAATCCTATAAAAAACAATTATTAAATATCTATACCTAACAATATGGGGGAGTTGGCTTGTTTTTTATTAAATATCTTATGTGGGGGTTAACATGTCACGACATGTTGAGTAGTTCGCTCTAGAAATTAAATAATAAATATAAATTTTTAATAAACCCTATGCTATAATTAGTCAATGTACATACGTTACTTTAGAACAAGGAATTTCTTTAAAATAAGTGTCAAAAAAGAGAAGGTAATGACTTTTTATGACAAAGTTTGACATAAGTTATATAGTAAAATAGTTGTAAATTCACATACTTAGATAAAGGCAAACTAGTTGAAAAGCTAGGACGCAAAGCTACAGGTCTAAAGTCAATGACTACGACAGCTGAGCTACCTGGAAATCTGGAGGTGTTTTTATGAATAGTTCAAATCAATCTGTAAAGCAGGATTTAGATGAAGAATGGGTGAGCCTTATTCGAGAGGCCAAGGAAATGGAATTATCTATTGAAGAAGTTAAAAAGTTTTTAAAAACTAAACAAATACTGTAACAATAAAAAACATTAGATTAGCCCATTAATGGTATCTAATGTTTTTTATCGTCATGTATTAGTTAAGATTTCTCTTTAAGAAACCTTTTAAATTCTTCCTTAGTTACAGTAGAATTCATAGCTATTTTAACTAATGCTAGCCATTCTTGGGGAAGATTAGTTTCATAATTTTCATTATTATCCATGATATTCCTCCTCTTAACCTTTCATATTATATAATAAATTAGTTTATTATATAACCCCTAAAAATAAATCTATTAATTTTCTTAAAACCTTTCTATAACAAAAGAAGCATAAAGTTAAATAATCGCTCCACGAAAAAAATAGCATGTTATTTAAAACATTGGTACTAAATATGTTGGGTTAATCACAAACGATTAAAGTACTAAACGTGTCTTTTAGAGGAAAAAATAACTTTAATTCATCTCACTCCTGTCACCGGGTCCTATCTGTAAAACTTGAGAAGGAATTTCCTAATCTAATAAATTACCAATGAATAATTTAACTGTTTATGTAATTTTATTAGGTATATAGTGATTGACAATCATAAGCGTACAATGGTATTTTTATCTTATTGTTCTTTATTAAGAACTCTTTCGCTAGAATGAGGAGTTAAATATGTGAATTTTTTTAAAAATAATAAAACAATACATATTTTTAACATTTTATTCAATTTAAGTGAGTATATAGAATTTGTTATTTTGTAATTATAAAGTAGTATTTTTATCTTATTGTTCTTTATTAAGAATGATTTTAATGGGATAAGAAGTTAAATGAAGTTTAAATATAAGTGCACGTGCAGTGCTTTAAAATTATATAGAACAATTTTCGGTAATTTAGAAACTATCAATTAATTCATCTGTTAAATGAACATTTAAATAATAGGTCTAGATTAATGTGAGTACTTTAAGTAGTTTCTCTATATCATGGATCTTTATAAAATTTTGCATAATTACCCAAATAAGCAGGGGGAAAAAATGAGTGCTATAACCGGTATTTATCATTTAAATGAAGAACCTATAAACATCCAGTATTGTCATAATTTAATGAGGGCTTTACAGAAGTATCCTGCTGATAAAATCCAAACATGGTACCTAGATAAGGTTTTTTTCGGATGTCACGCACAATGGATTACTCCAGAATCTGTGGGGGAACAACTGCCGTTTTATGATTATGAAAGGCAGTGTGCAATTACTTCAGACGCTATTATTGATAACCGAAAGGAATTATTTGAGAACTTACAGGTTGAGCCGTCACGACAAAAGTACATCACGGATAGTGAGCTAATTCTTCTTTCTTATTATAAATGGAAAGAAGATGTACCAAAGTACTTAGTCGGTGATTTTGCGTTTATGATTTGGGATCAAAAACATCAAAGGCTGTTTGGAGCAAGAGATTTCTCAGGGAGTAGAACACTTTATTACCACAAAAGTCACGAGAAATTCGCTTTTTGTACAACGATAGAGCCTCTATTATCATTACCATTTATAGAAAAAAAACTAAATGAACAGTGGTTGGCAGAATATTTGGCAGTATCTGGAATGGTTGATGCGGTAGATTCATCAATAACTCCATATCAAGATATAGAACAATTACCTCCATCCCATAGTATTTCAATTGATAAAAATAAAGTTACTGTTAAAAGATATTCATATTTAACTCAGGGAAAGAGACTAAAACTAAAATCTAATGGAGAATATATTGAAGCATTTCAAAGTGTCTTTCAAGAGGCGGTAACATCACGATTAAGGACACATCGAAAAGTTGGGGCACAATTGAGTGGAGGCTTGGACTCAGGAGCAGTTGTGGGGTTTGCTGCGAAAAATTTACAAGTAGAAAAAAGGCCTTTGCATACCTTTAGTTATATTCCTCCTGAGGATTTCAGAGATTTTACACCTAAATACCTATTGGCAGATGAAAGACCTTATATTAAATCTACAGTAGATTATGTAGGCGGAATTACCGACCATTACTGTGACTTTAAGGGAAAAGACTCTTTTTCTGAAATTGATGATTTTCTTGACATATTAGAAATGCCTTATAAGTTCTTTGAAAATTCTTTTTGGTTGAAGGGTATGTTTGAACAGGCCCATAAAGCAGATGTTGGTGTGTTGCTTAATGGTGATAGAGGGAATTTTTCTATTTCTTGGGGATTTGCCTTAGAGTATTACACACTACTTTTAAAAAGATTAAAATGGTTTCACTTATATCAGGAATTAATTCAATATAGGAACAAAGTGGGCGGATCTAGATTACGTAACTTAAAAATTATGGCAAGAATCGGTTTTCCAATTGTTAATCGAATCTTTCCAGAAGGCACACCATACAAAATACCTTCCTTAATTAATCCTAGTTTTGCAGAAAAAATGGACGTTTATACCAAGTTTAAAGAACATGGGATTGATCATACAGGTTGGTATTCTAATTCTGATATGTTTAATGAAAGAAAAAAGCACTTTGAAGACATCTTTCAGTGGAATGCAGGTAGCACGCTAGCTACAAAACTTTCTCTACGTTACTCATTATGGAAACGAGATCCAACCAATGATATACGCGTGATTCAGTTTTGTTTATCTCTTCCAGAAGGTCAATACGTACAAAATGGATTAGATCGTGCACTGATACGAAAATCTACGGAACATTATTTGCCTGATAAAGTTAGATTAAATCAACGTATTCGAGGTGTCCAAGGTGCTGATTGGGTTCATCGTATGATCCCCAAATGGGATACATTTAAAGATGAAATACAGCATCTTAGTACAGACGAAAGGGCTTTAGAATTTTTAAATGGTGAAGTTATAAAGGCAGCTTTATTAAAGGTTGAACAGGGACCGAAACCAGAATCTGCCACTGATCCTGATTTTAAATTTTTAATGCGTATCTTAATAGTTTATCGATTTTTAAAAAAGTTTGATTAAGAGGAGGTGATTACTATGAAAAAGGAATGGAAAAAACCTGAACTAGAAGTTCTTGATGTTAATAAGACAATGCTTGGAAACAGTGGAGAATACACTGATGCTGCTTTTCCAACGCACACTCCTAAAGGAGATTTAACATTTGAAAGCTAAAGAAAAATGAGTTATTAGTTATAGCATATTTATTAATATCTTCTTGGATTTCGTACATAGGAAGCCATGTAGATAGTTAGGTAACAGGCATTAGCCCCTATTGATTTAATAATAGGGGCCTTTCCTTAAAAAAGTAATTATAATAGTTTTCACCTGTGTTTCTAATTAAATACGTATGAAGGGAATTAGGAACCTATATCTGAATTCTTGAAATATTTAGATTAAAGAAGGGTATAATATATGACTAATATTTTAAAAAAGAATGTTTACAAAGCATTCGGTTTAACTATTTTAAGTGAAATCCCCTTACTGGAATTACCTCAAACTAACATAGTGAGTGATGGAACAGATATTGTTGTAGAAAAGGCTGACCTCTCTAGATTATGGTCGGAGCATTCAAATCCCAACGAGGATTTTGTAATAAAAAAAGGTTGGGTTATGTTTCATATACCGAAAACAGCTATTTTTTTAGTTCAAAATGGTCATAGGATATTGGTTTCACCAATAAACGGGGCTCATGAAAATGAGATCCGCCTTTATATCCTAGGGACCTGTATGGGAGCAATATTATTGCACAGAAAAATTCTTCCTTTGCACGGGAGTGCGATAGCTATAAATGGAAAGGCATACGCAATCGTAGGGGATTCTGGTGCAGGGAAATCTACCCTTGCTTCTGCTTTCTTAAAGAGGGGATTTAAACTCCTAAGCGATGATGTCATACCAGTAACACTAAATAATGAGGGCATTCCAATTGTAACGCCTTCTTATCCTCAACAAAAATTATGGTTGGAAAGCTTAAATCACTTCGGAATGGAATCAAATAATTATCAACCACTCTTTGTTAGAGAAACAAAATTTGCAGTTCCTGTCCAGTCTCAGTTTGTTACAGAGTCATTACCACTCGCTGGCATATTTGAATTAGTTAAAGGAGATAAAGAGGAGATTGAATTCCAACCTATTCAAAACTTGAAACGATTTTATAAGTTATACTACCACACCTATCGTAATTTTTTTATTCAAGGTTTCGGTTTAATGGAATGGCATTTCAATACATGTTCAAAAATGATTAATAAAATTGATTTTTATCAATTACGACGACCGATAAATAGCTTTACAGCTTACGACTTAACGGAATTGATTTTAAATACGATAAAAGTGGAGGAAAAAGTGCAATGACTAAGATAAAAATCACAAAAAATACTTTAGTTAGCCAAAAACCAGGAAATATAGTAAGTGATATGGATGGAGAAAAAGTGATGCTAAGTATTCAGTCTGGCAAGTATTTTAATTTAGGTGAAATAGGGGGAGAAATATGGGAATTAATAAAAGAACCTACTTCTATTCACAATTTAGTTACAACCATACAGTCCCAATATGATGTCGCTCAAGATGAATGTGAGCAACAAGTCACTGCTTTTTTAAATCAATTGGTAGAGGAAGAATTAATTATAATAGAGGGAAATGACAAATAATAGTTTATGATTTTCTGTTTTTTAGGAGGGAATAATGAACATTTTGAGGGGAATTCATGCTTTTTTAAGGTTAAATAATAAAACTAAATTGCTGTTTATTGAAGCCTTTATTAATTTAGGAAGGGCTCGTTATCTCAAGAGCATCCCATTTTCGAAGGTTGCGCCTTCTTTGGGGGAACAAATGAAAGAGACGACTCTCTCTCCTATTACATCGAATAATGAGGATATAGCTAATATATCTAGAGCCATTCATATCATGAGTCGCTATACTTTTTGGGAAAGTCAATGTCTTGTTAAAGCGATTGCTGGTATGAGGATGCTCGAGAAAAGAAAAATAGAAAGTACTCTTTATTTAGGTACAGCTAAAGATGAAAATGGAGAGTTAATTGCACATGCATGGCTACGCAGTGGATCTTTATATATATCAGGTGCTGAAGTGATGGACCGATTTACTGTTGTAGCTAAGTTTGCTAAAGAAATCAGGCCTAATAAGCTAGATAAAAAAGATGTTTAAAGTTTTAGGTTACAGGATTGTTCAGATTTAACTTATGATTTATTCCCATCAAACAAACTAAGCTCAAATGACCCTCGTATAGGTAAATGGTAACGGACCATTATTGAAACTCTTTATACTGTCCTGGTTGTTTCAACAGATAGAAAAAATATCTTTCTAACGTCCTTGGAGCCATAATATTGCTATATAAAATGTAAAATCAAAAAGTTGATTTCACAACAGCTATAGATCATAAGAGGTGAGAGCAATAATACATGGGCCCATGCGACATGATTTACTCCATCAAAAGGATGGTTTTTATATTTAGAAAAATAGTTAACTATACTTGGAGCCACTAATACAACCCCTCAAAAACTAAGGACACTTGTGTGTCAAAATGTCCACCCATCAGTCTTTCTTAAAAAGCCAATGTATAGTGTATAAATAATTTTTAAATATCTAGTGCTATCATTACCAAATTTACGGTACATAAGATGAAAATGGAGTAGGACTTAGAACAAGCCCTGTGATTGGAGGATATGGTTTTGAAGCATGTCTTGTACTTTATTAAACAAATATATGATTATTCGGGAAAAATTCTTTATATCAATCTCATTTTTATGATATTAATAGGTTTCTTAGAGAGTGTGGGGGTTTTTTTATTAATTCCATTGATTGGGTTAACAGGTATCTTTGATATCAGTACAGGAGGAATTCCCTTCCTAAGTTGGATTACTGAATTATTTTCAGGTGTTCCTGAAACAATCAGTCTTTCAATCATATTAGGAGTTTACATCCTGTTAATGACTGGACAAAGTATTTTTAAGCGTAATCAGACGGTCTTAGGTGTGAAAATCCAACAACGTTTTATTAGACATCTAAGGGAAGAGACCTATAAAAATTTGCTACAGGCAAATTGGGCATTTTATTTAAAAAAAAGGAAATCTGATATTATCAACATCATGACAAATGAAACGTTTCATGTGAGTGCTGGAATTAATTTATTTTTACAGTTATTATCTTCCCTTATCTTCACATTAATACAAATTGGTATAGCGTTTTATTTATCTGTTAAAATGACTAGTTTTATTTTATTTTTTGGATTAGTACTTATCTTTTTTTCTAGGAAATTTATTAACAATTCCCAGTCATTAGGAAAGGAAACCTTTAAATTAACACAAACATACTTGGCAGGTATCACTGATCACTTTAACGGAATTAAGGATATCAAAAGTAATTCTTTAGAGGAATCTCATTTGAGTTGGTTCCTCTCCTTAAGTAAAAAAATGGAGAAAAACAGGATAGAATTGACTACCTTAAATACTACCTCTCAAATGATTTTTAAAGTTGTTTCTGCATTCTTAATTGCGATTTTCACGTTTATTTCCATAAAGATGTTCACGGCACAGCCAACACAATTAATGTTAGTTATGGTTATCTTTACAAGGTTATGGCCAAGATTTACAGGTATCCAATCTAATTTAGAACAACTTGGAGCAACTATTCCATCTTTTAAAGCACTATTGGAAATACAAAATGAATGCTTGGAAGCAAGAGAGTTAAATAGTCAGGATTATAAAAATGTTCAGTCAATCGAGGTTAAACATGGATTAGATTGTCGTAATATCTATTTTAGGTACAATCACAATGAGGATATATATGCACTTAAAAATATAAATGTGCATATACCATCAAACCGTATGACAGCTATAGTAGGGAGATCTGGAGCTGGGAAAAGTACTTTAATTGATATTTTAATGGGATTAAATCAACCAGATCAGGGGGAGGTCACTATAGATCATTTACCTCTTACCACTGATCATTTATTATCATTGAGAAAATCCATTAGCTATATTCCACAAGATCCATTTCTTTTTAACGCAACAATAAGGGAAAATTTAACCATTATTGATCCTAATACAAGTCAAGAAAGCATTTGGAAAGCTTTGGAGTTTGCTGCAGCTGCTGATTTTGTAAAAAAGCTTCCTCAAGGATTGGATACACTCATAGGTGATAGGGGTATTCGACTATCAGGAGGAGAAAGGCAGCGTCTTGTATTAGCCCGAGCCATTTTACGGAAACCATCAATCCTTGTTTTAGATGAAGCAACAAGTGCATTAGACACAGAAAATGAAGCAAAAATCCAGGCTGCTATAGAAAAACTAAAGGGAACCATGACCATTATTGTAATTGCCCACCGTTTATCTACTATTCGTAATGCAGATCAAGTGTTAGTTATGGAGGAGGGAGAAGTTATTCAGGTTGGTGAATATAACCAGTTGGCAAGGGAGAAAAGGGGTATATTCAGTAAACTTCTAGATATTCAAACAGGGTCAGCGAGATGATATTGATTTAGGGCTTAACTTAGTAATATGGAGGACTAACCAAAGAGTAATGAATAAAGTTAAGATCAAGTTTTTACCAAATTATTATTCTTATTTTAGTATGAAGGTTGCTTAATGATTGGTCAACGTGTAAGGGAAATGATAGTGGAAGAAACGTTAGTGCTTTCGGAATTTGTAGAACGCACTAAAGGTGCTGAGTCGTATTTAAGTAATATTAAGCTTAATATTAGTACTAATCCGACAATTTATGTTATTTAGAAATCAGCAAGTGAATTTAAAGTTCACCCCCTGGTCCTTTTGAACCTTTAAAAAATAAGAGGACATTACATAATACTAGTAATCTTTTAATTGATATAAAAGGTAAAATAAATCTTATGAATAATTAGCAACTGAAAGGGTTAGGGGACTATGTCAAGGGCATCGAATAAAAAAAGATAAAATTACTTTTATGGGAATTTATTAAATTTATTTAACTAATAGAAAGATTTTTAAAGAGTTGCCCTACCCTAAGAGAGCAAATGAAGGAAAATAGTTTCCCCTTAGATACTTATAATGGTGTAATAATAAAAAATATCTTTAATGCTCTAAATGTGTTGGATAAATATACTTTTTAAGAAAGTGAATATCTAGCTAAAGTGGTAATTAGTGTAAACGTGTTAGAAAGACGCTAAATTGAGAGCACACTTTATCTAAGATTGGCAAAGGATTAAAAAGATAAACTAAGTGTACATGCTGGCCTGATAAATGACTTAATATATGTGACTAGATTAAAAGAAATGGACGAGGAAACAATGGGAGATAAACTAAAAATAGATTACGATTTTAATTCTAAAGAATTAAGTTTTTTACTAGAGTTGTTAAAGGGAGAAGGTAAAATAAACTTTAAAAATAATCGATTTACATCTTCAAAGGAATTTAATTGGATTCATTTTCTTGAATTAGTAAAGCATCATCGCTGTTGCCCATTAATTTATTCAAGGATAAAAAACACAGATGAAAATCTAATCCCTTCTTACGTTATTGACGATTTGTATCAAGAGTATAAAAGAAACACATTTAAGATGCTCCAGTTAACTGGAGAAATGGAACAGGTAAATATGCTTTTCACTGAGAAAGATATCCCTATTCTCTTTTTAAAAGGGCCGACACTTGCTTATGATCTCTTCGGGGACATTTCTCTTAGGATGTCCAAAGATTTAGATATTTTAGTTTTGGAAAAGGACCTAGAGAAAACAGAAAAAATACTTTTAAGTTTAGGTTATGAAAAAGAAGAAGTGTCAACGATATTTAATGAGAAAAAATGGCGATTTCATCATATTTGTTATTATCACCCACAGAAAAAGATTTTAATTGAAATTCACTGGAGATTACACCGCCGTTCAACAATAAAAGGAGCAAGTTTTGAGGAGTTATGGAATAGGAAAAGAGAGAGCTTACTAACTAAATATCCAGTATCTTTTATGGGGAGGGAAGACCTGCTTTTATATCTTATTTCTCATGGAGCCCGTCATGGATGGTTTCGCTTACGTTGGTTAAAGGACATTGATCAAATGATAAGGAGTAATACCATCGATTATGAACGTTTTAATTTACTAACCAGAAAATATAATCAGGGACGTCTAGTGGGACAAGCTTTTCAGTTGACTAACTTACTCTTAGAGACACCGATAAATGAACATGTTAAAACATCTATAGAAACAAGACATGCAAAAATATTAGCAAAAAAATCAATTCCTTATATTAAGGAGATGGTTCATTTATATCCAGCTTCACATCCTAGAGCTAAGCAGTTAGATAAATCTTTTAAAAGATATTTATTTTCTTTAAAATCTACAAGACAAAAATTAGAGTATATTTTCATTTTATTTTATCCAAGTGCAGCAGACGTAAGAACAATGAAATTACCAGAAAATATTTGGTTTTTATATTTCCTTTTACGCCCTTTTTTGGCCACCTTCAGAAAGATAAGAAAATCACTACTTTCCTAAAACGGGAGGATTTAAAGAAGAAAGTGGTATTATATATTTATAAAAACAAAATAAAAGCTGTAGGATAATAAAATTTTGATCAATTACTTCACTATGTGAAGAGGTTACATTAATTTGCAGGGAAGTTTCTGTACCTTAATGTTTTTGGGGTAGGAATAGTAATCTTATTTGGAGGAATAAAACGAAAAAACTAAAAATAATTATTGTAATCCGACAGTAATTAGTTAGAGCTGTTTGATTTGTGGGAAAACTATCCTGTTTTTTGAAGATCATCTTGCTTAAACAATAAATGGATTTAATACTCTTTTTAGAATTCCTTTGAAAAACACAAACTGTTTTATATAATGAGTGATATAGAATTATACATTTATATTAAGGAGAATAATTAATGATCGGGGACCGTATTCGTTCAATCAGAGTTCAAAAAAAAATGACACTCTCCAAGCTTGCAGAAAAATCTAATGTTACCAAATCTTATTTAAGCAATATTGAGCGTAATATTAGTAATAATCCAACAATTGAATTTGTAGAGAAGATAGCCCTTGCTCTTAATATGAAGCCAGAATCGTTATTAGGATGGGAGAAAGAAGAAAATGAGACTTCAAGTTTGGGAAACTCCTTTTCGTCTCTAAAAAATTATTTGCTTACTATGGAAGATGAGCAACTTATAGAGTTAAAAGACTATATTGAGTTCACTCTATGGAAGAGACACCGGGAATAAAAATGAAAGTTAAATTACTTCTGTTCTTTTAAAAAAATTCCTCTTTTTAACTCACCTCGTTTTAGAAAGTTTTTTATGAGAAAGGAATTCTAATAAACTTCTATTGTATTATCCTAAGATATGTAATGTATATCTTAGGATGCTGCCCTGAGCGAGCTTGGTCGAAACCAATATGACCTCTTGTTAAAAAGCGCTAATTATACCAGTTAAACTAAGAGAAAAGGAAGCATTTAAGTAATTCTTCGTTAGGAAATTGTCTCTCACATTTACTATCTTTCCTGATGTGTTTATTAAACGACGTTAGAATAAATACTACATCATATAGTTTTAGGGAAGCCACAAAGCCCGAATAAATAAGGGGGATTTTGTAATGGTTTAGTTGCTTTTAGATATGTGTATTTATGCATTATACATATATTTAAGGTTTTCACGGATTTCAGTCTAAGTTAATAAACTAACTTTATAGGCAATAATACGCGAAGATGTATGTAACAAGTTTAATAAAGAGAAGCTGGATAAACAGATAAAACACCGTCCAAGGTGCTTTTTATCCCATAGGAATAACCTACAATATTAAAAACAGAGGTCCCTCAATTGGATACACGACTCCGAGTGAAAAATCAAGAATCTACTGAAAGAGGACTGAAGTCAGTTCTCTCATATATGTTTCCTCACTATTATTCCATTTAACAAGTTATATCTTCATAAGTTTTAAAATACATATCTACAGAGTAACAAACATATATATAGAATATATTTACTTAAATGGTTAGTAAAGTTAACTAACTATAATATGTAATGATTATTTTTATATTAAATAATGATAATTTTTACCTTATATATAAGTGTAAGAGTTAACGTATTTTATTAAAAATAGTTATATCATTTACATATGTTGTAGAAAAACGTGGTATTTGTCGTCATTAAGAGTAAATGATAAAACTATATTTTATATAACTTAGTTTATCTATTTACATTATGTATATTACATCAAAAATAATTTCCTTATAAATAAGTTATATGGCTAAATACATAATAATGATGAAACAAAGAGAATAGTTATAGTAGCCGCTGATAGAATTAAATATATCGACTAAATGTAATTGTTTATTATTTTAATTTATTCAACTATTATTGCAAATAGAGAATATGTTCTTAGATGTTTAACGAAGACCGTGTGAAAAACTGAGGTTCCTAGAAAAGTTGAAAATGTAAATGATTATATAATCCTAAAAAAAGAATTCCATTTATAAAAAAGAAGAAAAGAGGCTAAATATTAATGAAAAAAAAAGGGATGAAGTTTATTTTTACGATTACCATTTTGTTAGGAGTATCTTTAACATCATTTTTTCTAACAAAAAATGATAAGAAGGATAGTATAAATGTGGAATCATTCGGAGCAAATGGAAATGACGATACTGATGATACACAGGGGATTCAAAAAGCTATAGATTTTGCCCATGAAAACAAAGTTAGAGAGGTGATTTTTCCAAAAGGAGTATATCTAGTAGACGCATTAAAGTCCATAAGATTAAAGAGCAATATAACACTAAAATTTGAAGATGGAACTGTCTTAAAGGCTTTACCTAATAACTCTGGAGGTTACGAAATAATTAGTATTAAAGATGTCCAAAATGTTTCCCTTATTGGAAAGGTGCTTATTATTGGGGAAAGGAAAGAACACACAGGAACGACTGGGGAATGGGGATTTGGAATCAGCATCCGAGGGTCTGAAAATATATATATTAAGAATCCAACAATTATAGATACATGGGGAGATGGTATTTATATTGGTAGCACAGAAAGCAAAAATTATAGTAAAGATATAACGATTATTAATCCTGTTGGTGAAAATAATCGCAGACAAGGAATATCTGTAATTTCAGCAATTAATTTAAAAATTATTAATCCGAAGTTAATAAAAACCAATGGAACACCTCCTGCATTTGGTATTGATTTCGAACCAAACAATAAAGACGATTTTTTACAAAAGATTAAAGTAGTAAATCCTATTTTAGAAGGAAATGAAGGAGGAGGCATTCAATTTTATTTGAAAAAAATTCAGAACTCTAAAAATCCAATAAGTATTGAAATATTAGTAAAATCAGGAGTTAAAGATGAGATAACCATGAGAGAAACATCAAATATAAAAGGTGAAATTAAAATAACTTATCCAACAAAATGATTTTCAAATATTTTTGTTTGTCTATACAATAATAGGACAATATATGAATCTTTTTAATACTGCTTCACCTATATAAAAAAGCAGCGCATTATCACTCTTGAATTTTTTTATTTAACACACTCAATCTAAAACTTTAAAATGTATTTAAATTTAAACTTAAAACAACCATGTATTTACTTCCTATTACTATTTTTTAGATTTTTAATGGGAATATTATTCTATTTGGTTAAGTCGTAAGGACCTTTTTATAGACTTCAGAACAAAAGAAAAAAACAATTTGAAATCATTAACATCCTATTCTATACAACAATACCGTAAACATCTATGTTTTCATAAATGTTAGATAAAAAGTTCAGAAAAATACAAAAGGAGAATCAATCACTCCCTTTATATGATTAATTCTCCTTTGCTTTTCCTATACAGTTTTCGATGAGTGACAGCCATTCAAAAGCAACTACCTCACCTTATAATAATTAACATACCAATTAGCAAACTCCTGCAATCCTTCTTCAATAGAAGTTTCAGGCTTAAATCCTACTGCCTTTTGCAGTCTGTCTGTTGAAGCATATGTGGCTGGAACATCGCCTGGTTTAATTGGTTCGAATTCTTTTTTGAATTCTACTTCTTTGCCAAGCGCATTACTTAGACATTTTTCCAGTGTTGTAATGAAGGTCATTAACTTTTCTGGATTGTTGTTTCCAATGTTATACACACGATGTGGCACAGAGTCTTCCTCATGTGGATGGCTAATTAATCGTTCAATTCCTAATACGATATCATCAATGTATGTAAAATCGCGGTAAAGATCGTTATCAAAGTCACCATTATTGAAGATTTTAATTTCCTCATCATTAAAGTACTTATCTGTAAATCCAAAATAAGCCATGTCTGGTCTTCCCATTGGACCGTATACTGTAAAGAAACGAAGTCCTGTTGTTGGAATTTTATATAGATGACTATACGTATGAGCCATCAATTCGTTTGATTTCTTCGTAGAAGCATAAAGAGATACAGGATGATCGACAAAGTCAGTTTCTTCAAATGGCACTTTCTTGTTAGCACCGTAAACAGAGCTTGAAGAAGCGTAGATTAAATGATCCACTGGATAATGTCTGCATGCTTCAAGAATATTATAAAAACCAATAACGTTACTTTGCATATACACATCAGGATTTTCAATTGAATAACGTACACCTGCTTGTGCAGCTAAGTTCATAACAACGTTTGGTGCATACTCCTTAAATACATTCGTAAGAGCTTCTTTATCTGAGATATCTACTTTTAGAAAAGTAAACTTCTCATATGGCTCCAATTGTTCTAAACGATTATGTTTAAGATTCACATCATAGTAATCATTAACATTATCAATTCCTACAACTGTACATCCTTGTTCTAATAACCTTTTAGATAAGAAGTAGCCGATGAATCCCGCTGCTCCTGTAATGAGATAAGTTTTATTAAGATCTAACTGATTGTAACTCAAGTCCAACCGACTCCTTCATACTATGTCTCTCAACTGATTGTCTTCCGATAGAATGATATTCTACTTGTGCTTCTCTCATTTCGTCTACATTATAAATATTTCGTCCATCATATACTAGTGGAGTCCTCATGAGTTCTTTATACATTGTTGGAGTGATTTCTTTTACTTCTCCCCACTCTGTAAATACAAAGCAAACGTTGGATTCTTGCAATGCATCCTGAACTGTTGAAACATAAGTAATGCTTCCTTTTCCGTGCTTACCTTCTGGGTGTACTCGAGCAAAATTCTCTGCACCGACTGGATCGAAAGCATAAATGTCCGCACCTTGTTCTAATAATAGAGGTACATTCTCAAGAGAAGCTGCTTCACGTAAATCGTCCGTACCTGGTTTGAACGTTAAGCCAAGTACAGCAACTTTTAAACCATTGAATGTAATAAGACGACGGCTTGCTTTTTTATAAAGCATGGTCTTTTGTTCTTTATTCACGTTAATAGCAGCTTGTACAGTTTTTAACTCATAACCATTTTGTTTCGCGAGATAGTCTAATGCTTTTGTATCTTTAGGGAAACATGAACCACCAAAACCAATACCTGCGTTTAAGAACTTACTTCCAATACGCCCATCAAAGCTCATTCCTTTAGCAACATCTTGAATATCCGCCCCTACTAATTCACAAAGGTTAGCAATATCATTCATATAAGAAATCTTTAATGCTAAAAAGTCGTTTGAAGCATATTTAATCATTTCAGCAGATCTACGGTTCACTGAAACAACTGGAAGATTAAATGGCTTATAAATATCTTGTAAAAGTTCTTCTGCCCATTTACTTTCTGTTCCAATAATAATTCTCTCCGCATAAAGAGTGTCATGTACAGCAGATCCTTGAGCTAAGAATTCTGGGTTTGAGGCTACTTCTACTCGTACATCATTTATTAAGAAGTCTTGGATAAATTGGTCTACTTTATCATTTGTTCCAACTGGAACCGTAGATTTAACAACTACAAGGCAATCTTTTTCTACAGACTCAGCAATTTGACGTGCTACGGTTGCAATGTAAGAAAGATTAGCTGATCCGTCTGGTTGTTCTGGAGTTCCTACACCAATAAAGATAGCATCTGCATCTTTATAAGCAGATTGGTAATCTGTTGTGTAGTTAAGATTTCCTGATTCATAGTTCTTTATCATCAAGTCTTGTAAGTCTGCTTCATAGATTGGTGAAACACCAGACCTCATTAATTCTACTTTATTTTGATCGATATCTACACAAGTTACTCGATGACCCATTTCAGCAAAACAAACACCTGCTACTAAGCCTACATAACCTGTTCCTGCTACCGCTATTTTGTACATAATATTTCACTCCAATTAAAAGTTTATTTTCTTCTTTAACATTTTTTTAAAAATATTGATTAAACCTGACATATCTTTCCGGTAAAAAATATAATTAATAAAAATTGTTACAAAAAAAGTAATTGCTGATATTTTGCAAGCGTAAACCACCCACTGGAAATAGTTATCGACTACGGTCAATGGGATTAATCTAGAAATAAAAACTGTAATTACAATAGCACTAGAATTAACCAAAATTCTTTTAATGAATTTCAATATACTTCTATTTAAAATATTTTTACTTAGATAAAGGGCATATTGTATTGTTCTAAAGCTTACAGCACAAAGAGTACCAAAAGCTACCCCTATAATTCCAAAATAATTGACCAAAGCAAGGGAGAATAAAATATTAATAGTAGCCTCTAAAAAAGCACCATTTCTGGTTTGTTTAAAATGTCCAGCTGCAATCACCACAGAATGGTATGGTAATCTAATACAATATGCTGCTTCAGCAGCTAATAGTATGTATGCAAAGAGTGGTCGAAAATAATTAGCATCAGTTACTCCCTTTGTATATACAGAAACAAAGGATAATATTAGTAGAGCTGCACTAGTAAATAATACTGTAGTCAATAAAAAGAATAAAAATTCAAAAATATTAAAATTATTCTCCAGTGATTCTTTTTCTCCCTTTGCTATCATATCACCAAATACTGCCTCTATACCGGATGCAAAAGTGGTTGTAAGATTTCTAATACCTGTTGCTACCATCAGATAAATTGAATATACAGAAACTTCTATAACATTTGTAAACAATGTTAACAAAACAATATCAGTTCTATTGTGCAAAAAGTAAGCTATATGGTGGCCAAGTCCGTCCCATTTTTGTTTGAGCGCACTTTTATCTTCTGTTGCATCATTAATAATTTTATATTTACGTTTGACATATATATGTAATGCAATAGGCTTTAAGACAAAAATAAATGCACTAAATAATTGAACGATATGAATGCTTGCACCTAAGTTAATTAAAATAGTAGCAATTATCGTACTAAGAACTACTGCAATTATGTGCAATAAAGATGTAAGATACGATTTCTGATCAGCTTGTAATAATATTTGATATGTCATTCCAAAAAGATATTGTGAAATCGTTCTAAACCCTAGAATTATAACAAGTGTAAAAATAAATGTTTTATTAAATCCATAACTAACTAAATAAGGATATCCAATAGCCATTAACAACAAAAAAGCAATAAAAACATATGATATGTTCTTAAAAAACTTTTCTGCAGATTTCAATGTTCTACTTACAGTAATAACATCATTTCTTGCTAATGGTTTGTATAATGCTGCCCTCACTACACCACCAATACCACCTTCAATTAGTGAGAAAAACGCTAAAAACTGAGTTATTGAAGCGATAACACCATTCACACTTGATCCGTAAGTTCTAATTATTAGCCAGGGAATAATAAAACCACTTAATATAAGTGTAAACTGTAATAAAAGTGATGTAATAACATTTGCTAAAGCCTTTTTACTTCTCAAGTACATACTCCATTCTTCTATATAAGTTTCTGAAACAAGAATATTAATTTATGTTTAAACAAATATTTTTTTCTCCAGTTTTGAATCCAAAAAATTTAGCTTCTTTTTGGAACTTCACCCAATACCAATTAATTGTTCTTCAAAATAATGAGCTTTATCATCAATTCTATATTTTAATGTTCTTATTAGCTTTGCCCTTTGAGTTTTTTAAGTTATAAACGATACTTTTAAAATTAGACCTAAAAACTTGTCTTGAATAAGCTTCTAGCATAATTCCTATAACAAATTTTTTTCTTACAAAAGTACTTAATATTTTTTCGTTAAGAGTTGCTTTCTCATTTTTATAGCCACCAATTATTTCTACAACTTGTTTATCATTGAGTAATTTTTTACTTTTTTTATACTTTTCATTGAAATTATCAGGAGCGTCTAAATGAAAATTGTTTCTCAACTCACTTAAAACTTCACCCAGTAAACATTTATATAATAGTTCTTGATAACACTTCTTATCTATTGCCCAATAGTCTAATAAACTTTTAAACTCTTTAAACAATCGTTCTCTAATATATGGCTTATCTTTATTGTACCTAGTAACAGCCGTATTATTTTCGTATTTTACGTAATTATAATAACTTTTATTATTATAGATAACATTATTCACATCTCGGTAAACTAATAAATTAAAGCTCCAATCTTGCCCTTGTGTATATCGAGGGAACTTGCAATTGTTTTGTTTTAAATAGGATAACTTATAAAGTTTATTCCAAACAGCGCTCGCTACGCCCCCTTTATATAGTTTCGGGAATTCTTGTCTAAAAGGTAAATTCTCACTTGTTACCCCTCTATTTCCAACATATATATAGGAATTATTTTTTGAATTATACATATAATTATTAACTCCAAAAATAATTATATCTGCATTATTTTTACTTGCTAATTTATAATTATCTTCTATTAAATTTAATTCAATCCAGTCATCTGGATCACAAAAATATATGTAATCTCCTGTAGCTTTTTCCATTCCTAAATTTCTAGCTTCTCCAGAACCTTGATTTAAGGTATGTATAACATTAATTCTTTTGTCTATTTTTTTATATTCATCACAAATTGCGCCACTTCCATCAGTTGAACCATCATTTATTAGTATTACCTCGAAGTCCTCAAATGTTTGATTTATTAAACTGTCTATACATCTTTTTATATACTTTTCAACGTTATATATTGGAACAACTATAGTTACCTTTGCCAAAGATTAACCTCCTATCAATTACTGTGTAGCTTTCCTGAAATGATTTCCACTACGCCTTATTACGTTAAATTGAAACTAAACAGGTACCCATAAATAAGATTGATACCTGAATGGACAATTTACCAAAAGTATCTTTAAATAATACTAGTTTGATAATTTCATGCTAAGTTTTTTCATTACTCCTAGATTTCTTGTATAACATTATAAATCCCAATAGGTACCAAAAAGTCTGTTCTCCCCAGTAAACACTAGACACTAGCAATCGGAAGATACCTACTGCAAAAACAAACCAAATAAATATTCTAGTGCTAGGATCCACTTTCTTGCTAAAAACAATCATATATATTCCATATATCAACATTAATGTGCAAGGTACTGTAAAAAGAACCCCACCTTCATAAGCTAGCTGTAAAAATAAATTATGAACATATATTAGCCCTGTATTCGCTTCAAAAGAGCCAATACCATTTCCTAAAAAAGGGCTATTTTTAATTCCTTGCATTGCCAGCTCGTAATAATTGTCTCTACCGTTTAATAAGTTACCATATTCCATTAAATGCAATGTTTTTTCAATAAACCTTATGTGTATACCATTATCTAATAAAAAACCGTTAGCTAGAGTTAAGACCTGTTGTAAATTTTTATAAAAAAACCAGATAACTATTAGCATGATAAACAGTATAAAATTCCTTTTAAAAGAAGTTTCAAAGTACCTTACAAATATAAAAATCACTAAAAATATAATGGTTGCAAGTAGAGCTCCTCTTGTAAAAAAAGTGATAACTTTGAACATATATATTAGCAATGTTAGTGCTGTAAGATATTTAAAGTACAGCTTACCGTCAACTGTAGTCATATAAATTATCCCTGCGAATAATAATGGAAGTACTGAATAAGATAGGCCCATCCATACATCTGATTCCATTTGGAAGTCCTTGCTCAATACAAATGGCAACATTACTACTGATATACAAACGATATACTTATAAACTTTTTCCATTGAAAAAGTTAGACTGCTTAAATAAAGCCCTAATCCCCCATAAACAAAAAAATCTAATAAATACAATATATTATTTGAATTTGGCCCATTATATATAAAAGTAATTAAGAAGGCCATTATTACTAACCAGACTACTAATGCTGTTTTTAAATAAAATACAAATTTGTTATTAAGAATTACAACAGCAAAAATTAGAGATAGTATGAGAACGAGTATATTATCAAACTGAAGTTGCGTTGGCAATAACAGTACTATTAACCGTGCGCAAAGGAACAAAGCAATGCATAAATTATTTATCTTCGCCGTTTGATTAGAATTATTAAATGTATTATTGGTTATACCTGTATCTGTCCCTATATTCATATTAACCATAATTTCCTAAATAAAAATTCTGTAACCAATGTACAGTTCTATTTATGTCGTACCCAGAACTATCTATTTCTTTCTGCATATTACTTCTTTCATGGGTATCTGAATAGTTTAAAATAGGTTCTGCCCATTCTTCTAATGAATTACTAAGTGAAAGTGATTGTATTAAGTCAGTAATATGTGCTTCCTTTGGAATCGAGTCTGAAACTATACAAGGTAATGCAGCAGCTTGTGCTTCAATTGCAACAATACCCAATCCCTCAAATAATGATGGGAATAAAAAAAGATCCATAGCTTGTAATATTTCTGGAATGTCTGATCGAACCCCCATAAAAATTACTGAGTTTATTAAACCTAATTCTTTGACCTTATTTTCTATTATAGGGCGTAATTCACCATCTCCCACCAATAATAGAATTGTATTCTTATTTTTATTATGTACTACATTAAATATTTCAATTAATAAATCATGATTTTTTGGGGTACTAAATCTTCCAACATGGCCTATTACAAATTTATCTTCAATTTGTAATTCTTTTCTTTTATCTAACCTTGTATTATGGTCGTAAATATATTTCTTAGTATCTATTGCATTTTTTAATATTAGAAACTTCTTCTTCTTGGTGGCTCTCTTACCAAACAACCATACACCTGCAGATTTAGAACATGCAAACAGGTAATCAGCTGTATATCTAATTGGATATTGCAGTAAGTTTTTTGAGATTGCCGTAAAACCAGTGCCGGAGGAAGTACTATGGCTATGTGCAATCGTAACCAAACCATAATTTTTCGCTATTCTAAGATAAATTGATGCTGTGCTTCTCACATGTCCATGAATTATTTTATATTCTGGATGTGCTTTTAAGAATTTACGCCAATCCCCCATATATTGAAAAAGATTTATTCCTTTATATCGAGGAATACTATAAATTCTACCTCCTAAAGATAATATCTCTTCATGATAATCACATTTGTCTCTTGTATGAATAATAAAATCAAATTGTACTTTTGACCGATCAATATTACGATATAAATTCATAACCATTGTTTCAGCCCCGCCTCTATCAAGGCGCCCCAATACATGTAGTATTCGGATTGGTTTTTCCATAATTTTGATTCCTCACTAAACTTTTATTCTTTAATGAATATCTATTTCTCTCAAATACGCATTTATAATAATCTGTCTATCGAATTCTTCCTCCATCTTTATTCTACCTTTTAGTCCCATCTTCTTTTTACTCTCATAATCTGTATTTAAAAATTGTTCAATCTTCCTAATGAGGTCTTGACTATTTTGCTGCTCAACAATATAACCATTTATTTCATCGTCAACTATCTCACGGCAACCACTCCTGTTAGTTGTAATAACTGGTCTACCACATGCAGCACTTTCAAGTAAAACGTTTGACATCCCTTCCGGGTAATATGTTGGATGAATCGTACAATGAGAGATTTTATGAAATTCGCTCACATCACTTTGCATTCCATGATATTCTATGAATCCTTTATCTTCCATATCTTTAAGTTTATTTTCGTAAGCTTGTTCACAAAACCCAAGGACATGAAAGGTTGTTTTGGGATGCTTTTGTTTAATATATTCAGCAGCCTCTAAATATTGGTCAATACCTTTTTCTTTCATTATACGAGCAATGAATAAAAAATTGACTACTTCATCTGTAGGATAATCTAGCAATGCATAATCTTTAAGATTAACTCCTGATCCTGGTATTAATCTAGAATTACTAATAGTAATCTTTTTATTTAGAAACTCTTTATTATCTTTATTCTGAAAGAAAACACATTGTGCTTTTTTTAAAGCTACCTTATACAAAGATAAAGTAATTTTTTGTAATAATCCTCCATTTTCAACTGCGCTTCCTAACCCGGTAATATTTGCGATATACGGAACACCACTTGTTCTACACGCTAGTCCACCATAAATGTTTGGTTTAATTGTATACGTTAATACAACATCAGGCTTTACATCTTTTAAAATGTTTTTATAATTTCGTAACAACTTTAAATCTTCTATGGGATTTGTCCCTCTTCTGCTAATTGGGGTATCAATAAATTCACACCCCATGTCTTTTAAGTTAGGTACAAAATCACCATAGGGGAGAGATATATACACTTTATGCTTTTTAACTAATTCTTGTATAAGTTCTTTTCTAAATTTATATAAACCGACATCATTATTTGCTAATATAAGTATTCTTTTCATTAAACTACTCTCCTAGCCGGAACCCCTACATAAGTTCCAGTTTCAGTAATATCCTTGACGACCACAGCACCTGCACCGACTTTACACTTGCTAGTAATGTTAATATTATTAATCACTACACTTCCAATACCTAACCATGATCCATGACCAATTTTTAAAGTACCTGCTAAATGTGCACCCGGTGATATATGAACATAGTCTTCAATTAAAGTATCATGGTCAACTGTTGCTCCAGTGTTAATAATGCAACCTTTTCCAATTTTGGTACAACAGTTAATTACTGCCCCAGCCATTACTATTGTACCAAGAGATACCTCAACTTGTTCCCCAATAACAGCAGTAGGATGAATCAATGTAGGGATGCTAGCACCTAAAACTTCAAGTTTTCTCTGGATCTCTTCGCGTATAGCATTATTACCAATACCTACAAAAATGTCGTAATCATTTAAATATGTAAAAGCGTCAACTGATTTACCAATAACTTCAATTCCCATTGGTGAATCAATACTTAGGTCATCGTCTAAAAAGTTAATGGAGTGCCATTTATTCATTTTTAATGCAATATCAGCAGCAACTTTTCCATGACCACTGGCTCCAATTACAAGAAGTTTGTTTTTCATATCTCTACTCTTCCCTTTTTTGTTCCTTTAAAAGGCTCCATTGTCGCTGCAGTTTCCGAATTGATGCCTTCTCTAATAAATACTTTGCTAATAGTAAGAAAAATAATTTTCCAGTCTCCAATGAAGCTTACATTATCTACATAATCTACATCCAAATTAAATTTATCTTCCCAACTAATTGCATTTCTACCACTTACCTGTGCCAAACCAGATAGACCTGGTCTTACTTTATGACGTCCTTTCTGGTGCTCATTATAAAGAGGTAAATACTGTACCAATAATGGCCTCGGACCTATAATGGACATGTCACCTTTCAAAATATTAAAAAGCTCTGGCAATTCATCAAGGGATGTAGAACGTAAAAACTTTCCGAATTTTGTCAGTCTAATATTATCTGGAAGCAATTTTCCATTCTCGTCTCTCTCATCAGTCATTGTTCTAAACTTATACATCGTAAAGATTTTCTCATTTAGCCCTGGTCTCTTTTGTTTAAATAAAATTGGACTACCTAGCTTTATTCGGACAAGGACAGCAACTAACATAAGCAGTAGGCTGAGCCCTATTATAGCTAACAAAGAAAGAATAATATCAATCGGTCTTTTTAGAAATCTTCTATATATGCCGCCTTTAGAGTTTTTCATTACTTTAACCACAACCCTTTAATAACTGCAACAACTTTCTCTAAATCCTCATCTGTCATCTTTGTATCAGAAGGCAAACATACACCATTCTCAAACAATTTATCTGACACATAGGTTCCGACAAAATCATACTTTTCAAAGAACGGCTGAATGTGCATTGGTTTCCAAACTGGTCTTGACTCAATATTCTCTTTCTCAAGAGCTTCCATAATATCAATTGGTCTAACCTTGCCACTTAATGTTATGGTACTTAACCAGTAATTTGGCTCATTCCACTCATTGGCAGGCATAAAATTAACACCGTCTAATTCACCAAGTTCTTTCTTGTAAAATTCAAAAATATATCTCTTCTTTTCTACTCTCTCATTTAATACCTTAAGCTGCCCCCTACCAATTCCAGCAACGACATTACTCATGCGGTAATTAAACCCCAGTTCACTGTGTTGATAATGCCTTGCCTGATCTCTACTTTGTGTTGCCCAAAACCTTACCTTGTCAATTCTCTCTGCATTCTCAGAGACAAGCATACCGCCACCCGAAGTAGTAATGATCTTATTACCATTAAAAGAAAAAATCCCATAATCACCAAAGGTTCCTGTATGTTTTCCCTTATAATAAGTACCTAAAGACTCAGCAGCATCCTCTATTACCGCTACATTATGTTTCTGACAAATATCCATAATCCTATCCATATCTGCTGACAAACCATAAAGGTGAACGACAATTACTGCCTTCACGTTAGGATACTTCTCAAAAGCTTCTTCTAAAGCTTCAGGGCACATGTTCCAGGATTTATAATCGCTATCTATAAACACGGGAATTGCATTTTGATATATAATTGGATTAGCAGTAGCAGAAAAAGTTAGTGTTGGACAAAATACAATATCTCCTTCACCCACTCCAACAGCTCTTAAAGCTAAATGAATAGCTGCTGTTCCCGAAGATAAAGCAGCTGCCGATTTAGAACCTACTTTACTTGCTAGCTCTTCTTCAAACTTGTTTACGTTTTCTCCAAGAGGAGCTATCCAATTTGTATCAAAAGCTTCTTTTACGTATTTCATTTCATATCCTTCTTCACTCATATGAGGAGAGGAAAGAAAAATTCTATTTTTCATATTAATAACTCCCTTTCATTTCACCATAATTTTTATTTCTCTTGAATTTCGCGAAATCTCCTTTAATAAGGAACAATCTAATTCGCACTTTGTGCGATTAAACTTTCACGATGATTTGCTAAGTTCAACACATATTCTTTTGTATACTCTGTATCATAATTGTCACAATTATTAATAAGTGTAGTAACCCGAGAATAGTCCACTTTGACTGATTTTCCAATAAAAATCTTAGGGAAAATCGCATCATCATGGATTTCATCTTTTCCTAGAAGCTCCTCATACATTTTCTCTCCAGGTCGAATTCCTGCATACTTAATTCCAATCTCTTCTTCTGTATAACCTGAAAGTTTAATAAGGTTCTTTGCTAGATCTACAATTTTAACAGGCTCACCCATATCTAAAACAAAGACTTCTCCACCACGAGCAAGTGTTCCAGCTTGCATAACAAGCCTAGAGGCTTCTGGAATGGTCATAAAATATCTAGTCATATCAGGATGGGTAACGGTGATAGGTCCACCTGCTTGAATCTGCTTTTTGAATAAAGGAATTACACTACCACGACTTCCCAGAACATTTCCAAAACGAACAGCTACAAATTTTGTCTGACTATGTTTGTCCAATTCTTGAATTACCATTTCTGCAATCCTTTTAGTCGAACCCATAACGTTTGTAGGATTAACAGCTTTATCAGATGAAATTAGTACAAAAGTACTGATTGAAAATGTATCAGCAGCCTCTGCTACGTTCTTTGTACCAAGTACATTATTTTTCACAGCTTCCTTAGGGTTATATTCCATTAAAGGAACATGCTTATGTGCAGCAGCGTGATAAACAACATCTGGTTTATATTTTCCCATCACATCAAAAATCCGGTGACGATCTTGTATATCTGCAATAACAGGAATAATTTCGAATTCATCCTTATATTTAACTTTTAACTCCATATCAATTGAATAAATTGAATTTTCACCATGGCCCAGAAGTATTATTTTTTTTGGTTTAAATTTACTTACTTGTCGACAGATTTCCGAGCCTATAGATCCTCCCGCTCCAGTCACAAGAATTGTTTTGTCAGTTACATTCTCAGATATACGTTGAATATCGAGTTCTACTGGATCCCTTCCTAATAAATCTTCAACCTGTACATCTCGAAATTGATTCACAGATACTTTCCCTGTAACAATATCTTCTATCATTGGCATAATCTTTATTTGTGCCTTTGTTTTACTGCATTGTTGATAGATTTTTTGAATTTCAATTTTATTAAGTGATGGTATTGCAATGACGATATGATTAATGCTATTCTTCTCAACAATTTCAGGAATATTTTCTGTTTTACCGAGTACTTTGACTCCATAAATCTCAAGCTTTTGTTTCGCAGCATCATCATCTACAAAAGCAATTGGTTTTAGACTACTCTCATTGTTTTTCAATAATTGACGAACAAGCATAGTTCCAGCAGATCCTGCCCCAACAATGAGTGCATCTTCCTTTTCTACAGCTGACTTAATAAGACGTGCTCTCCCCATTCTCCAAGAAAATCGTGTACCTCCAATAAGACACATGTGTAAAAGCCACGTAATAAATAAAACCCGAATGTATATGTTACCATCCACTAATAATTGAACAATAGCTGCCGTTCCAATTGAGAATGTTACAGCTTTCACAATGGCAACAAGTTCTCCTACACTAGCATATTGCCAGGCCTTATGATATAAGTGATAAATAAATGCAAATACATGGTGACTTACTAGCAAAGTTAAAGAACTAATAATTAACATCTCAAGACTATAGATATTAAAATAAGGATTTAAAATATAATATCCAATAAATATTGAAAATAAGACGATGAGCGAATCCATAGACATGAGCAGTGACACTCGTTTTGAGTAACCCAATTTGACCCCTTCTTTACATAAAAATTTTATTATAGTAGATGTCTAATGAAAAAACACACTGATTTTAATGAATAATTAGAAATTTATTGATATTTCAACAATTACCTTTTGTTTTTCTCTCAGCAATCGCATCATTTATTACTTTTTGAATATCTACCAGTTTTTCTAAAGGTGCGTCTTGGTAGATATATCTAACTGTTTTTTTTATTGTTTTTGGTAGCTTATCAAAATTATTCATAGTTTCTCCTAACCTTAAAATTGGAAAAAATATAAAGTTTTAATTGGTAATAATACCTTACTTTTACTTTTATACAGTATAACTCTGTATCGAAAGCTTAGCATTCTGCTGAAGATAATAAATACCTTAACTCCCAACCTGTTTATATATTTTAGAAGTTAATTCTCTCCTATGAAGCCTTCTTATTAATTTATTATGCACACTAGATGCAATGAAATAGATGAAAATTCACTTGATCAACGGCGTTAAACATCCTTAAATTTTCTTTTCAAAGTGTTTTGTCAAACTACCAGCTGTGAGCTAGGCAAGTGTAACTTTTTTACAGGTATTCTTAATTTCAGTATTTCTCTTTGTATGTAAAGTAATTGTTGCTAAACCTTTTTTAAATTTTATTTCAAACAAAAATTGTCCCATATATGTTGTAACATGACCGGAAGGCAACTTAATAAATGAGTAGTTTGTGTAATTAAAAGTTAGAATATCCCCTTTTAAATCATATAACAAAGATCCATAGATTCTTGGTTCTTGGTTCTTGACGTAGGAAAAATTTCAAAGGAATACTCTTATTTTTAAGCACATAGTTAACTTTGTTTACTTATTTAAAGTAAATGGTTTTCTACTAGCAAAGCTTCTATGTTTAATGAACCACTGTTGATATTAGGAAAATTATAATTGCGAATATTAATTTTCCTAATTGCATCCAGTAAACTTTTTGTAGAATATTATTAGTATTCTCCGTAGTAAGAAGATAGATTGTCCTGTTCTTTCTTATTATTGAGTACAACACCAAGGATTTTTGCCTTCGCAATCTCAAGTAGTTCCTGTGCTTTCCTTGCAGAATCTATCTTTGTGTTTCCGCTACTAATAACAAGCACCACTCCATCTGTTAAATTTGCCAATACTTGAGCATCTGTCACAGTTAATACTGGTGGTGAATCAAAAATAATGAGGTCATACTCACTTTTTGCCTTCTCCAATAGAGCATTCATATTATTTGAACCAAGAAGCTCCGAAGGGTTTGGTGGAATGGGACCACTTGTTAAAATCCATAGATTTTCTTGGACAGTTGTCTTTACTGCCTTTTCAAGGGTTGCTTGTTTAGCTAAAATATTAGTTAATCCAATATTGTTCTCGATATGGAATGTATAATGAACAGTTGGTTTACGTAAATCAGAATCGATTAATAAAACACGCTTTCCTTGTTGAGCAAAGACAATTGCTAGATTAGCAGTTATTGTTGATTTTCCTTCTGTTGGACAGGAAGATGTCACCACTACTGATCGTAAATCTGTGTCAACACTAGAGAATTCAATACTTGTACGAACAGTTCGAAATTGCTCAGCTATAGATGATTTTGGGTTTGTTAAAGATATTAAATTTCTATTTCGTGACTGAAAAACATTCAGTTTATCTTTACGAGCCAATTGACTCACCTCTTATTTCACTATTATTTATTTTGCTACTTCTGTTTTTTGAATCAATATCCGTATCAATAATATTTATTGCTCCTAAGATAGGAAGACCAAGATGCTCTTCGACGTCTTTATCATTTTTTATTGTTGTATCTAAATAATCAAGCAAGAATGCTAAACCTAATCCGACCATTAATCCAACTACTAAAGCAAGGGTCATATTTAATACTATACTAGGTTTAACCAGTAAACCTACATTCGCTTTCGTTAGAACAGTAATATTATCCACATTCATAATTGATTTAATTTCATTTTGAAATATTGTTGCAATCGAATTTGCAATTTTTTCCGCTTTTTGTGGATCTTCATTTTGCACTGTAATATTGATAATTTGAGAGTCTTGTTCGTTTGAAACAGAAATTGAATTGTTTAATTCTCCAGAAGTCATTGATAAATTTTCTTTTTCAATGACTTTATCTAAGATTGCCCCACTTTTAATCATGGCATTATATGTATTAATTAATTGAAGATTGGTTTGTACTTCACTTGGATTATAAATGGCATTCTTATCTTTTGTTTGATTCACTAGAATCTGTGTTGAAGATTGGTATATTGGTGTTAGAAAAAAATAACTAACTATTCCACTTATTGCGGTAAAAATAACTGTGATAATAAAAATGAGGAATAGACGTTTCTTTAATGATTGAAACAGCTCTTTTAGGTTGATTGTTTTTTCCATGATGCCCCCCAAAGGTTTTTAATTTATTAATTTTTCTTATATAGAATTACAGCTTCTTACAAAAAAGCTATAGTTGTAAATATTCTTCGATTATAAGTCTGGTTTTAAAAACCACCTTAAGTATTTCACAAGATATGTAGTAAAGTGCTGATCCAATTTATAAGATAATAAAGTTGTCAGTTAATTCATCTATTATTTAGGTATTAAAGAGGTTCTAAAAATACTGTGAGTTTAGGGAGTATTTTTAGAGTGTAGATATAATCTTTTCTGCAATAACTTATCGTTGATTCTTTAACTATTGCTATCTCATAAAATGAGATATTAAAACTATAATAAATACCCAAATGGGAATGGCGATAGCTAATCCCCACAAACATCCCTTCATGAAACTATTTTTTTCCATATAACACCTCTATGTGAGAAAAAACATTTGCTTCTCTAATTGATTCCATGTTCCAGCCAAAATAAAATGATATTGATATTTCTGAAATGAACCTAGTTATTCTAGTATGTATTCTAAGTTAAAGGGTTAAAGTCACTGCTTATTTAATTCAAAAGAACTAGATTATTACATTGAAAGTAATAATAACTTCATAGTTTATCTTAGTTTTTTAAATCCTACAGCCTTGAATTGAGCAAGTATTTACTTATTTCTTCTTGCTTCCTCAGTTGCAACTCCTTATATTCGCTTTCTATTAAGCTACAAACTACATCCTTCATAGTTTTGCTGCATTCTTCTGATATTTCAGATAACATTTTTTTTATAGAAGGATCTGCATCTATTACAATTCTTTCAGTTACTGGCATATCAAATTCCCCTTATTTTGATATTTTTTTGTTTTTTTTTACAACTTTTTCATTATAATGTACGTACATAAGATATTCAACCTCTTACCTAAAAAAATTACAATTTTTATCATATAATGTTTTATTATGAAGATGAAAAGCAGGAATATAGGTATGAAAAGTAACAATGTTATTTATAATACAAGGCAAAGGACTTACATAGACTTTAAAATATTTATATTAGAGTTGCAAACAAAAAAGACACTTTCGTATTCTTATTTAATTAAGAGTACGAAAGTATCTTTAATATTGTAGTATTAAATATCACAGGTAGTTGCCTTATTACTTTGGAGAAACAGATCCTCCTGAGTATATTTTATGTGCTCTTTGAGTATTAAATTTATTGCAACTTTCATTAATTCTTACTTTGATTTTATGTTCCCCGCAATACTTTGAAATAGAATTGAAAAAGCAACATTTGGCACAATTCTTTTTTAAATCTTCAGTTATGTTAATTCCAGCTTTATTCTTATAAAATTCTCTAATTTCCTTCTTGCTGATACCCTTTGACAAAAGTTTTCCCTTCTTTCTAATCAATCTAACAATGCCTTAAGTGCTAGCTAGACTAGACATATGAATACTTTCTTTCATTGTAATGTTGCTGAGTCATCTGAAAAAAAAGTACATGAAACATCTTTATCTAGAAACTAAAACAAGTTATACCTCACTATATATAATGTTATTATGTATCTTCGACATGATTTTTACAATCTTTGTATGATAGCTGTTGATAAGAATTCTAACTATTCTATAGTTAGAGATGATCTAAAAAAGTCGTCAAAATTCTGACGGCTTTTTTTGCTACTTTAAAATTATCCAAAGCTTATAAGTTAGTAACCTTACTACGGTACTTACATAGTATCTAAAAGATAGCTACTGCAGTTATTAATCAGTAGCTACTTCTTTAGTGTTACCGCATTAATACAAGCTATATGCACGTAGTGGAGCTATTTGTGAAATTTGTAAGAAAGGTGAAGAAGCAACCGAATTCCCTATTTTTAAATCCTATACATGAAATCCGAAAAAAATCTTTATTTGGTACGAATACAAAAAAACGTCTGCTTAATCCACTTACATTTTAAGGAAATTTTCCACTTTTACTTCTTTTTTTAATTTTTTCAACCCTCTATTCATTTTATATATAGTTGAAAATTTAGGTATGTAGTTTTTATCATTACATAGTCTCGAAATGGTATGTCGACTTAAATTCGTTGCCTCTTCTAATTTTAGTTGGTTAATATCTTCTTGTTTATCTAACCACTTCCCAAACGATGTTCTTTTTTTACCCAGTCCTAACATAAGACTTTCAGCTCCTTTTAGGAGCCAGTATGTACATAATGTTGTTTTTTTAATCTTTATAAAAAAAACAACATATAGGACGAAGGACGTTCATATCTTATATTAAGAAGTGAGAACAAGACGTCTTTTAGAATAATGTCGATATTTTTGTCATAAACATATAGCATGAATATAGTTAAGACCGCCTTATACACTAATACATAATGGGCGGTCTTTGTTACGTATATTCGTATTTTTAGTACTTTTACTGCAATTTACTTTAACTATATAAATAAGTGGAATCCAAGTATCTTTCTTCTTCAGATAATAAATCAATTGAGCGACTTAAATGATTACTATTGTTTCATTTAAAGAAGCTATTAATTTTAATTATATACACTTAAATAAATTAAGTATTTTAATCATTTTAAATTGTATATATAGTTCATGTAATTCTTATAAGGTATTGTTCTAGTTATTATTAATCAATATGAACATATAAAGTACCTTTTGATTAGTACTACTATTCTAATCGTTATAAAATACAGTGCTTTTTCATTTACATATCATTATTAAATGACTATCAAATAATTAAGTGTTACTTAAGTTCATCTTCACAACTCAAGTTTTTAAAAGGGGCTATTAATCCCACACCTAAGTTCATCTCTAGATGAACTTAGGTGTGGGATTTTTATTTTTTAAAATTAGATTATCTATAAATTTGTGATAAAATAATGATAAAGTATATCGCCAACACATTAAAACTATATTGGAGGTGAATCGCATGAAAGAAGAAGATTTTACAATAATAGAAATGGAAGATATATTAAAAACCAAAGAAATCGCCGATATGACTGGATTAGCTCAATCTACTGTTCGGAAGTACGCACAAGAGCTTGAAAAGGCAGGTTATACATTTAAGAAAGACGAAACAGGGCGATATTATACAAAAGAAGATGTGATCATATTTACGCAACTTAAAGACATTCGCGATAAAGCAGGAATTAAGGTTGAACACGCTGCTGACGTAGTAGTGACACAGTATAAGAGGACGACACAGAATATGTCGCCTTCTAAAGTGCCTACAGAAATGGAAAATCAGGCGATACAAATTCAACAAACCAAGCAATATATTCAAAAATTAGAAGAAGCGCTACAGCAACAGCAAGAAATGATTTCTAAGCTTGAGGAACGTTTAGAGCGCCAAGAGAAGCATCAAGATTTACGTGATGAGAGTTTAACACAAGTATTAAGAGAAGTTGCCGAAACTAAAAAAATGTTGGCTGCATCAAAAGAAAGAAAATGGTATGAATTTTGGAAATAACGCTATAGCATATATACATAAGTAATTAGGCGTTTTAATCATGCTATGTCGTCTCTGCACAAAAAAAGACTGACTTCTAAACAACAGAAGTTAGTCTTTTTTTATATCGTCTATTAAGCTAAATAAATATAAATGTATAAAAGGGACAATATAGAATATGGATCATATAAAGATATAAACCAATTTACATGTTATAGACCTTTCATTGGAGGGTTATCTATCTTATAAGTGTATCTTCCCATCAATATATACCAACAATTCATATATTGCTGTTTTACCTACCCAATTAACAGTGGATCATTGTATTCATTTGCTGAATATTAAAGTTAAATACATCTTGCTTATGCGATTCAACTGTAATCTATAAAAAGTAGACGATACGGATTATAGCGTCTTATTAAACCTTGTAATATAAGGTTTGAATAATTTATATAGACGATATGAAGTAAAATAATAATTAAGTGTAATCGTGCTATAGCGTTATTGTAAGTTGTTAGTTATTTATTAGAGTATAAGGAACATAATCATAAGGTCATTTAGTTTGTCTAAATATATGGTCTTTATAGATACAAATGGTTTATTAAACATATAAGTTCTAACTTCTTAATATATGAGCCCATTTAAGGCAGAGATAAGCTGTATGATGAAATCAAATGATGATGAGTAGGAAGGTTATTTGTAAAAATAGATAGTGAGGTTGAGCCGTGGAAAGAATATTTAGGTATATTAACAAATTAGTGATGAATAGGGAAAGGAATTAATCCTGTTCAACTAAAGATTGTTTTAATTGAACAGAATTAATTAAAGATAAGGATTTCATAGAGACGACATATAAAAAGTAAGCGATATGGATTATAGCGCTTGAGTAAGTCTTTAAAAATAAGGATTTTCAGCGATTTAAACACACCATACTATAAAAACAACATGAATACAGAGGTGACACAGTGGTGGCGGTAAATCATGCGCAGCGTCTTGAGATCTAATTGATATAGAAAAGCAGGTTGCTCGTATTAATTTGATTTAGCTTTATGTTAAGCACCTCTTTTAAAGGGGGTAATCCGCTTATTTTTGATATTCATAGACTACAGGAACTTTGTCGATTTTCATCGTTTTGGCCACAATGTACCGACGGTATCTTTTAAGACCTTTGAGCCTTTCTCAATCGTTAAAGGCTTGTCAAGGTGTCCTGTACGCTTCACAAACTCAACGACTTCTTCTGTTTTTACAGGGTTTGGACGTGTCTTTAAGAATGCTTCAGGAACGATTATCTCGTCAAAGTTCACAACATCTTGTGTCCCTTTTGGCTGAGTGGGTAGCTGCTTCTGCTGTGGTGCAGCCTTTTTCTCTTGAACAGGCGTTTCTTTTACTTCTGGTTGTATAGTTTTATCTTCTTGCTTCGCTTCTTTTGCTACAGGCTGAGAAACAGGATCTTGTTTTTCTTCCTGCTTGATAGCTGCAACCTCTTGTTGTGCTGCAGAAGCCTCTTGTTTGGCCTCTTTTTTATCGCTTGATTCATTATCTTCTTTGTCATTTTTATTCGGGAGAACGGTAATCTGGAAGCAGATGATACCAATTTCCCCAGGGCACTCGTCAATGGGAATATCTAACGTTGGTTCCCCTTGTATTAAGATTTTTTCATGCATAATACTTTTCTTTGTGAGTCCGGTTTTATTAAAAGCTTTCTTCGCAACAAACACGGTATACGAAATAAAGGTACTCTTCTTCAAACCTTTAGGCGCAGAAGGTGATCCTTTTTCACGCATATCAAAGGCAACTTAGCGATCGTATTCTCGTAATGGTCCTGTCGCAGAACCTGTTAGGGTCATTTTATGGGGCATAGTAATCTCCTCCTAAGTAGATGTATAGTTATTGTTTATTTAGAACATATATCTAAATAAACATAATCTATTAAAATATCAGCTTCTAAGGGATTTCTACATTTTTTTATTAAGAAACTGATCCTTTTAACTGTTCATGTTGGTGCAATAAAGCCTGTTCTTCTGGTGTTAAGGCTTGTCCTAGATCCTGCTTCAGCTGCGCCACTTCTAACGAACTGTACGTAGAACTGTGCTCTTGGAGTAAGGTTTCTTCTTCTGGTGTTAGTTCTTGCCCTAAATCTTGCTTTAATTGGATCATTTCAAGCTGTTGATCCAGAGAAATAGCTGCTTCTTGTGTGCACTCATTTTGCTCCTGTTCAGCTTGTAACCAAGCAGGAACGATTTCCTTACGGATGATATGTTTAGGCGTAAATAGGGCTGCTGTTTCAGCTTCAGTATGTATGTCTGACTCAGATGTTGGTTCTTCTGTATTCCCTTTAAGTAGATTCGTAAATTGATTGTAAGCAATTTGATAAACAAGACGACACATTTCATCCAGTGATAGGGTAGTACCCTTATGATTCGCCTCATGTACATATTTATCTAAGCCTACGATGGCTGTATAAGCAACTTCATGTACTTGTTCTTTGACAATCTCAATCTTTTTATCTCGTTTTACTGCTTTTGCAGCATTTCCAATACGAGCATAAAAATCTTTTAGTTGATGACCATATTTACCTGCATACACATTATTTACTTTTTTAGGCACACCTTTGATATAAGCAAATGACTGAGAAGCAGATATTAAATGATTATTTAAATGATTTTTAGGTAAATCAAGGTTAATAAAGGGGGACGATGTTT